>Ga0255182_1000091_pt1 | contig 90312 bp, 75 predicted proteins | sample Atl_UVDOM_RepA_8_FD_188420 | JGI IMG/M metagenome (GOLD analysis project Ga0255182, IMG submission 188420) | Freshwater microbial communities from Altamaha River, Georgia, United States - Atl_UVDOM_RepA_8d | ecosystem: Environmental > Aquatic > Freshwater > River | place: USA: Georgia...
AGCCGCCGTGGGGCGGGCCGGGTCCGCATCGACGACGACGGTCGGTTCATGCACGACGACGTTTCCGACATCGGCGGCCTGCTTGGCGGCCGGCGTCTCGGTGGCGAGCCGCTCCGCTCCGACAATCGCGGCGGACTCGGCGACGATCTCGACCGCGGTGTCGGCCGGCGCCGTCGAGCCGTACTCAACCTGGCAGTCGCAGGGGTCGCCCACGACCGCCGCATCCGCGCCAGGAGCGCCGATGACGTCGCTTGACAGCGTCCGGCAACAGGAAGCCGCGTCGGCGGCACCGTGCAGAACGGCTGTCTGATGGGGTTGACCGCAGGGACCGGCGCTGACGCCGGCAGGACAGGCTGCATGACGGGCGACGGTGGGGCGGCAGCGATGCCGCCAGAACCAGCAGGCCTTCGCGGAGTCGATGCCGAGCGTCAGGCACAGGAGGGTGATGATGAAACAGTGCAGTGCACGACGCATGGGCCACCTCGGAAGCGTGTGGGCGGGGCCGGTGCGGGCCATTCGCGGCCCCAGTCTGACCCTGGGCGGTCATGCTAATCGCGGGCCGAGGCGGCGGCAAACGGCCCGGCAGGGGCGGCGCGGCAGTCCGCAAACGTCGCCACGAGCAGATGGCCTCCCGTCGGCGGCGCAACAAGAAGGGCCGGAGCAGGTCGCCCTGCCCCGGCCCTCCGGTGAATCGATCCTGTTACCCGCCTGCGAACGGGGTGGGCAATTGCGAAAATGATGCGGACCGGGCCGTGTGTGCACGTGCCTTTCAAAGGATCCGGATCAACGCGTTGAGGTTGGCTCCTCCGACGGGACGCGGGAACAGGTCGAATGCGATGCCTGTTGTTTCGTCCGGAGGCGTCCCCCGCCTTCACACGAATCCGTGACCGGTCATATCCGTCACAGTCCACCCTGCCCGGCCACGGACTGCCCGGCCGGCTTCGGTCGGCCGGGCAGTCCGGAAGTCGCACGTCGTGCGGGGGGCCGCTTCAGCTGCACCCCATGCTGTTACCGCAGTTGTGGCAGAGGTAGCAGTTGCCGTTGCGGACCGTGATCGAGCCGCAGTTGTCGCAGGCCGGGGCGTCGATCTGGAACTTGGCGAACTGGCTCTGGCGGTCGGTCGGGCTGGCCGCGGGATCCGCCACCATCTTCAAGCCCGCTCGCTCGAGGAGCGCCGCATTCCGATCGGCCGCCACCGCCGGCTTCGCGGCCTGCAGCGTGGCGGCTTGGCCGTTGCCGCCGGCGGGGTGCTTGCCCCGGCCGGTCGTCGCCTCGCCATTCGTGCGGGCCTTTCCTTGCCCATCGGCCAGCCCGCGCGCCTTCGTGGCGGCGGGCTTGCGCTCCGTTTCCGTGTCGTCCCCGGAGGCGGCTTCCTCGCCGCCGCCGTAGCCACCCGGCCGGTTCGCTTCGCGATAGCCGGGGATGAACTCGGTGCCCATCCAGCGGAAGAGATAGTCGACGAGGCTCTTCGCCACCGGAATGTCGGGATTCTTCGTGTAGCCCCAGGGCTCGAACCGGGTATGCGAGAACTTCTTCACGTACACCTCGAGCGGCACGCCGTACTGCAGACTCATCGACACGGACGTGCCGAAGGCGTCCATCAGGCCGCCGATCGTGCTGCCCTCCTTCGCCATGGTGATGAAGAGCTCGCCCGGCCGACCGTCATCGTAGAGCCCGACGGTGATGTAGCCCTCGTGTCCGCCGACGTTGAACTTGTGAGTCACGCTCCGCCGCGTGTCGGGAAGCCGCTCGCGACGCGGCGCCGGCGTGGCCTTCGCGGCGGTCTTGTCTGCCTCCGTGCTCGTGTTGAGCGGCTGGCTCTCCTTCGAGCCGTCACGGTAGATGGCCAGGGCCTTGAGCCCCAGCCGCCAGCCTTCGATGTAGGCCCCGGCGATGTCGGCCGGCGTCGTCTCCCGCGGCATGTTGACCGTCTTGGAGATGGCACCCGAGATGAAGGGCTGGGCCGCCGCCATCATCTTGACATGCGCCTCCCAGCGGATCGACCGCACACCCAGCCGCGGCTTGAAGGCACAGTCGAAGACGGCGAGGTGCTGCTCCTTCAGGCTCGGCGCACCCTCGATCGTGTCGTTCTTGTCGATGTAGGAGAGGATGCCCTCGACCGACGGCTCGTCATAGCCGAGTGTCCGCAGCGCCAGCGGCACCGTCTGGTTGACGATCTTGAGCATGCCGCCGCCGGCAAGCTGCTTGTATTTGACGAGCGCGATGTCGGGTTCGATGCCGGTCGTGTCGCAATCCATGAGGAAGGAGATCGTGCCGGTCGGGGCGAGCACGGTCGCCTGGGCGTTGCGGTAGCCATGCCGGCGGCCGCCCGCGAGCACCTCGTCCCACACCCGGCGGGCCGCCTCCTGCAGATATTTCGGACACGCCGGATCGATCTTCTCGACCGCGTCGCGGTGCATCTGCATGACGGCGAGCATCGGCTCCCGGTTGGCCGCGAAGCCCTCGAACGGCCCGACGGCCGCGGCGAGTTCGGCACTCGTGCGGTTCGCGGCACCGTGGAGGATGGCCGTCAGCGCGCCGCAGAGGCCCCGGCCGGCGTCGCTGTCGTAGGCCAGGCCGTCGGCCATCAGCAGGCTGCCGAGATTCGAATAGCCGAGCCCCAGCGGTCGGAAGAGATGGCTGTTGCGGGCGATCCGCGGGGTGGGATAGCTCGCGTGGTCCACCAGAATCTCCTGGGCGATGAAGAAGATGCGGCAGGCCGCGGCAAACCGCTCGACGTCGAAGACGCCGTCGGGCTTGCGAAACTTCATCAGGTTGATGCTGGCGAGATTGCACGCCGTGTCGTCGAGGAACATGTACTCGGAGCACGGGTTCGAGGCATTGATCCGGCCCGAGTTGGGGCAGGTGTGCCAGCGGTTGATCGTCGTGTCGTACTGGACGCCGGGATCGCCGCACTGCCAGGCGCATTCGCTCATCCGCTTCATCACGTCGCGGGCCTTGAAGCTCGGGCCGGCCTTCGACGGATCGGTCACCCAGCGGGTCGTCCAGGTGTCGTCACGTTCGACCGCTTCCATGAAGTCGTCGGTGAGGCGGACCGAGAGGTTGGCATTCTGGAAGAGGATCGAGCTGTATGCCTCGCCGTTGAAGTTGGAGTCGTAGCCCCCCTTCTCGATGAGGACGCGGGCCTTGTTCTCCTCCTTCGCCTTGCACTCGATGAACTCCATGATGTCGGGATGCATGACCTTCAGCGACTGCATCTTGGCCGCCCGGCGGGTCTTGCCGCCACTCTTGACCACCGCGGCCACCTGATCGTAGACCCGCATGAACGACAGCGGGCCGGACGGCTTGCCGCCACCGGCGAGCTTCTCGCGCTGGCTGCGGAGCGTGGAGAGGTCGGTGCCCGTACCCGAGCCGAACTTGAAGAGCATGGCCTCGCTGCGGGCGAGGTCCATGATGTCTTCCATGTTGTCCTTGACGCTCTGGATGAAGCAGGCGCTGCCCTGCGGGTACTCGTAGGGGTTGTCCGGCATCACGACGTCGCGCTTCGCCTCATCCCACCGCCAGTTGCATGGCGCGCCCTTGACGCCGTACTGGTGGAAGAGGCCGACATTGAACCACACCGGCGAGTTGAACGCCCCGTGCTGGTGGACGCAGAGCCAGGCCAGATCACGGTAAAAGTGCTCGCCATCCTGCCGCGTCTTGAAGTAGCCGTCGGCGATGCCCCAGTCGGTGATCGTGCGGGCCACGCGGTGCACCAGCTGCTTGACGGAGTGCTCCCGCTCCGGCGTGTGGATCTCGCCGTAGAAGTACTTGCTGACGACGACGTTCGTCGCCAGCTGGCTCCAGGCGGCCGGAATCTCGCAGGCGGGCTGCTCGAAGAGGACCTTCCCGTCTTCACCCTTGATGGCGGCCGTCCGCAGCTCCCACTCGGTCGTGTCGAACGGGCTTTCCGCCTCGGCCGGACAGAACGTGGGCTGGATTTCCACGGGCGTCAGCCCCTCCCGGCTGCGGCCCGACCCCGACCCCTGGTCGGACGGAAGCTGTCCAGCGGCGGGGGCCGAGCCGGCGAGCGTGGCGGAGGCGTCGAATGCTGCCATGGAAAAGGTGCTCCTGACGAGGGTGAGGGACAGACTCTGGAAGTATACTTCCGTATAGATCGGACGCCAGCCGGAGCCGGCAGATAAAGCGGGGCTTTCGAGCCATTCAGCCGGCACAAACGGCCGGCCGGACGCGACGACGAGAAAGCAGCTCCTTCTGCATGCTATCGCAAGATGTTGTGGCCCAGATGCGGGCGACCACTTCCTGTGGGCCGGGGCGTGAATGTAGCGTGAGCGTGGGTGCCGTCAAGCGGCTTTTCGGACGCCTGGGAAAGCCTCGCTAAAACAGCCCTGTTACGCACGTCCGCGGTGATCGAGGCACGATAGCGATAACCGCTCGCGAGGGGGGTTTTCTTTTTTTACGGCAAACCTCACGGACGAACGCGGACCTCCGCGGCCGGCGGCGGCCTCTGCGGACCCCGCCGGCTCCCGCTGCATAGACTTGGCCCGCCGGTCGCGCTCGAGTTTGCGGACCGTCCGAGGAGAGACAGCATGATCAGCCGAAATGCCCGCGGGGCGAGCCCCCGCTGCCTCGAGGGACTCCGCCTGTTGGCGCTCGTCGACGACGATTACGAGGATCTCGAGCTCTGGTATCCCAAACTCCGGCTCGAGGAGGCCGGTTGCCACGTCACCGTCGCCGGCATGATGCAGGGCCGCACCTACTCGGGAAAGCACGGCTACCCCTGCACGAGCGACGCGGCGATAGGCGACATGGAGGCGGCCGATTTTCACGGGATTCTCGTGCCCGGCGGCTGGATGCCCGACAAGCTGCGGCGGGTTGAGAAGGTGCTCGATCTCGTCCGCGAATTCGCCGCCCACGGCCGGCTCGTCGCCGCGATCTGCCACGGCGGCTGGATCCCGATCTCGGCCGGCGTCTACCGGGGCGTGCGTGTCACGGGCAGCCCGGGCATCAAGGACGACCTCATGAACGCCGGCTGCATTTGGGAGGATGCGCCGGTCGTCGTGGATCGCCACTTCGTTTCCAGCCGCAAACCGGCCGATCTGCCCGCCTTCGCCGCCGCCATGGTCGAGCACCTCGCCGCCGTCGGCGCGGCGGCGGGCGCGGAGCCGGCGCACGGGTTTCGGGACGGTTCCGTCTGAATTCCGGACGATTCCCGGTTGGTCGCGGTGGCCGCGGCCGACGCGATGCGGGCCGGTTGCGGCACTGGTACAATCGAAGGCGTGAGCAGGCCGGAATCGGAGTCGATCGACGCGGTGAAGAGCCTCGTGCGGGGTGCGGGGTTGCGGTGCACCGCGGCGCGGCTGACGGTGATGCAGCACATGCTTGCCGCTTCCGGCCCGGCGACCCATGCCGAGGTGTCGGAATCGCTCGCCGATCGCGGTTTCGATCGGGCGACGATCTACCGCAACCTGACAGAACTGACCGAGGCGAAGCTCCTCACCCGGGTCGACCTGGGAGACCATGTCTGGCGGTTCGAGGCGAAACGGCACCGCGACGGCCATGGCCCCGGAGAGGATCATCCGCACTTCGTCTGCACGTCGTGCGGCGAGGTCTCGTGCCTCGACGACGTGACCGTGGCGATCTCGCCGCGGCCGGGAAAGTCGGCGGCGGAGGGTGGCGGCAAGAAGGGGACCAAAAAAAAGGGGGACAAGAAGACCGGCGGTGGCCGGCAGTCGCTCCCCGCCGTGACCGAGGTGCTGCTCAAGGGCACGTGCGAGAACTGCGAGTAGAGCGCCATCCCGAGCAGCGCTCGGTCAGGCCGTCGCCTCAGGACGCGTCCGCGGTGCAGGGTGTCCAGTAGTCGAACGTGGCGGCTTGTCCGCACGGAGACCCGGCGGCATCGGCCAGGTTCCAGACGATCGCCCGCTCGATCCGAAACCGCCGGCCGGACCGGGAGATGCGGATGCCGGAGTAGTCGTCGACGAAGCCTTGGTCGCGCGTGCGGGCCAGCAGCCGTGCCCGCTCGTCCCGGTGCACGGGCTCCGCCGTCAATCGCGAGGGCGTCTGGGTGAACACATCCCACTCCATCTCCCAGAGCGCGAGGGCCGCCGCATTGCCGTAGTTGAGCACCGGATCGGGCTCCGTGCCGTGGGAGACGACGACGCACGCGCTGCGGAAGAGCCGCTCCGCCTGCGCGTGGGGCGAGCCCGCACGGTCGATCAGCTCACGGCCGACGAGCCGGGCGAACGAGTCGAGCAGCAGCTGGGCCTGGTCGATGGCGGCCGGAGTGTCGAACATCTATCCTCCCTGGCGTGAGTCGAGCGGGATCGTGACCGGGCCGTCGTTGACCAGGGCCACCCGCATGTCGGCGCCGAAGACGCCCCGCCGCACCGGTCGGCCGACGAGCGGCTCGAGCAGCGCGACGAAGGACTCGTAGAGCGGCACCGCCTCGGCCGGTGCCGCCGCCTGCACGAAGCTCGGACGATTCCCTTTGCGGGCATCGGCCAGAAGCGTGAACTGGCTCACGACGAGCGCCTCGCCGCCGATCGCGCGGACGTCGAGGTTCATGAGGCCGCCCGAGTCGGCGAAGATCCGCAGCCGGGCGATCTTGCCCGCGAGCCACGTGGCGTCGGCGGGTGTGTCGCCGGCCTCGACGCCGACGAGCACGAGCAGCCCACGGCCGATCCGGCCGACGGTCGCCCCGTCGATCGTCACGCTCGCCTCGGAGACCCGCTGGATGACGGCCCGCATCGTGTCATCAATACCAGATGCCGCCCCGGACCAGGAACGTGTCGCCGGGCCGGTTGTCGGAGGTATCGGTGATGTAGTATTCCACCAGCCGGCCGAACACCCAGCCGGTTTCGAACCGCCAGCTCACGCCCAGGTCGGCCGGCCGCCGCTCCCACCCGGCGAGGAGCCGGTAGTCGTGGTAGACGACGACGTCGTCGACGCCGTTGTCGCGACGGACGGCCCACTGGTTGCCGCCGAACTCCCCCGCCAGATACAGCCACTGCGCTGCCCGCCGGCGCGTTGCGCGGCCGTCGTCGTCGCCACCGGCGACCCGCCAGGCCAGCCGCGGTCGGGGGAAGATCAGCTCGAATCGTCGGTCGTCGGCAGGGGTCCAGAGCAGGCCTCCGGCGGGCAGGAGGTTGACGTCGTAGCGGTCGAGGTAGATGACGCCGGCCACGACCCGCAGGTCCTGCGAATATTCCCAGGCGCCGAAGCCGTGGCCCGTCACTCGAAGCGCCTGCGGCGTGTCGTTGACGAAGTCGCTGTACCAGCCGGGGGCGACCGCCAGGTCGACGCCGAACCGGTCGCCGATCTTGCGGAGCCAGCGGGCCTGCAGCCACGACTCGTAGAGCTGTGCCGGCAGGCCGGGATCGGCGGCGCCGGTCGCTTCGTCGACGAACGTGGTGCCGAAGCCGGGCGTGATGAGCAGCGGTGACTCGACCGTCGGCGCGGGCAGGCCGATCGTGAGGCTCGTGTCGAGCGTGGTGAGCCCGAGGCCGTCGCCGCCGAGCCGCGGCAGTTCGGTGGCGGTGAAGATCACCTGCTGGAGGGCCCCGGGCTTCGCGCCGGGCGGAAGCTTGCGGCCGGCCGGCGGCTCGAACTCCTGCCGGGGCTGGCCCGGCGGTGCGACGTCGTCGGGCAGCAGCGGCTCGGTGAGGTCCTGCGGGTCGCCGAGCGCGGCCAGGCGGATGCGGTCGAAGACGGTCTGCGCCGTGTCGTCGTCGGTCACGGGCGGGAGCGGTCGGACGAGATCATCGCCGTGCACGGCGGCGGGCAGCACGCAGGACAGAAGAGCGAGCAGCAGCAGGATCGCCGCGGCATGGGAGACTCGCCCGGAGGGCCGTTTTGCGCACGTTCGTTGGGCGCGTCGGCTGCGTCGCATGGAAGCGACGCGCAGCACCAGCGGGCGGAGGCCCGCCCAGAAAAAACGACACGAAGTCGTGTTTTTCGTGAGGTCCGCAGCGACGCCAGCACCAGCCGCCGGATGGCGGCCAAGCGAACATGGCCCGGAGGGCCGTTTTGCATATGGTCGTTGGGCGAGTCGACAGCGTCGCATGGAAGCGACGCCAGCACCAGCCGCCGGATGGCGGCCAAGCGAACATGGCCCGGAGGGCCATTGTTCGCGTGTATTCAGTACGCCAGCCCGACCCGCAGCATCCATGTGTCGGCCAGGTCCTGGTACTGCCCCTGCGGCGGGCCGTCGACGTAGAACAGCTGCCGCGCGAAGACGTAACCGACTTCCATGTTGCCGGTGAGCCCGTGCCCGGAAACCGGCACGAACTCCGTGCCGAGCGTGATGCGGACGTCGTTGTAGTCGAAGGGCGTGATGCCGTTGTAGAGCGGGTTGCTGCGGCGGAACGTCCAGGCGCCGCCGCCGTACTCGCCCGCGAGGTAGCCCCAGACGTTGCGGTTGGCCATGGTCGTGAGGCGGCGGGTCACCCGCGGCGCGGGAAAGAAGATGTCGTAGCGTGTGTCGGCGTCGGGCGTCCAGACGAAGCCGAGCGCCGGCAGCAGCTTCACGAGGTTGCGGTCGAGGTAGATGATGCCGGCCTTCGCCTGGATCGTGGGGGTCATCTGCAGCGTGCCGATGGCGCGGCCCATCAGGCGCCAGCTCTGCCAGACGAGGACGTCCCAGTTGGTGTAGATGCCGACCCGCAGGCCCAGCTCGGCGCCGAAGAGCGGGGTGAGCCGCGGGTTCCAGGCGGTGTCGACGAACACGTCGTAGGTGTTCGGGGGCAGGTCGGCATAGATCGGCGGATTGCCGTAGATGTTCGTCTCCGGACCATCCCACAGCTGCAAGCCGAAGCCGGGCGTGATGAGCAGCGGCGCGTGGTTCAGATTGACCTGCGAGTTGTGGAAGAACGGCACCGCGAAGGTGGCGGTGGTGTCGAGTTCATTGACGGCCAGACGCGTGCCCTGGCCGTCGCCGTAAAGGTATGCCCAGCTGCCGCGGGCGCCCTGGTAGAGCCGCATCGTCTCCTGGAAGGTCGAGCTGGTCTGCGGATAGCCCGAGGGAAAGAGCGAGCCGGTCGTGTTCGGCGGGCCCTGCGTCGGCACGAGCGACGGCGCGGCGGTCGAGTAGCCGGGGTAGCCGGGCTGACCGTTGATCGCCGAGGGCGCCCAGGTCGAAGGCGTGGGCGACGACATCGGCGGAGGGAAGACCTGCGATGCCTGCGGCGCGTAGGCGTCCCATCCGGGTGGTGGTGGCGGCAAGGGCGTGCCGTAGGGGGAGGCCTGGGCGATCCGATCGAGCGACGAGGATGCCGGCGGTGGCAGGCTCACCGTCTGCGCGCCGGCCGACCCGTGCCAGGCGGCGAGGCCGCCGGCCGACAGGAGCCACACGAGCGAGAGCAGCTTGGACCGCACGCAGCGACCTCGGATCAGGACTCGGGCACGCGTGCCTCGACGGAGGGACGCACCGCCGGCGCGGGCCGCGGGCGGTCCGGGGGGGGTACCACGGGTCTGGCCAGAGGGTCAAGGTCGCACTGTCCGGCGCCATCTGGCGGGGCGTCCTCAGCCCGCCGCGCTTGCCCCGACCGCCGGGACAGCGTCTCTTGGAGAGGTACCTGCGGTCCCGGTCACCCGCCGCTATTCTCCCGCAGTCTCCAGCTTCCGGGCGCCTGCCCGCCGGTTGTCAGACGCTCGATGCTTTCGGGTGCTCCATCCTGAAGGACGAATCTGCGAGGCCGCCGCCCTTGTTCACCGATCCCATCGATGCCAGGGCACTCCTCCAGGTGGCGGGCCTGGCCACGTTCGAGCACATGCCCCACGTGGGTTCGACGATGGAGCGGGCGCGGCATCTGGCCGCCGATCCGCAGACCGCCCTGCCGGCCCTGGTGGTGGCGGATCGGCAGTTGCAGGGCCGCGGTCAGCGGGGGGCGCGGTGGTGGCAGGCGGACTGCAGCCTGGCGATGAGCCTCGTCGTCGCCGGGGGCGTCGCCGGTGGACCGCCGCCGGCGGTCTGGTCGTTGGCCTGCGGCGTGGCGCTCGCCGAGTCGCTCGCCGCGCTCGTACCCGAGATCGACCCCCTGGTCCGCTGGCCGAACGACGTCGAGGTCGGCGGCCGCAAAATCGCCGGCATCCTGGTCGAGGCGCTGCCCGGCGGCCGCGTCATCTTCGGCGTGGGCGTCAACACGACCGGCTCGTCCACGGGCGCGCCCGCGGAGATCGCCGCGCGGCTCGTCACCATTCCCGACCTGGTCGGCACCAGCCTGCCACGGGGCCGGCTGCTCGCCGACTTCCTGCCGCGGCTCTTCGCGCTGTTGGCGGTGACGGCCGCGGACCCGGCTGCCCTGCTGCCGCGGCAGCGGGCCCGGTGCAGCCTCGATGGCGAGGTCGTCACGATCCATCGCGGCGACGAACGGCTCACCGGCATCTGCCGGGGCATCGCCCTCGACGGAGCGCTCCTGCTCGACACGCCCGCGGGCCGTGTGGTCGTCCGCTCGGGCAGTCTCACGCCCCCCGAGCAGGTCTGGCGCGGCGGGCCGCGGCGCTAGCTGGCTGTGGAAAAAGCCATCCATGGCCTTTTTCCACTATGGCGAGTCGCAAAGCTGACCGAACCGGGCTTTGCCCGGGAGCGAGGTTTTTCGAGGCTCGCTCCGCTGCCTCCGGCAGCGGGCGACTTTATCCACGGTCTGCTAGCCGGCTGTACGTGGTCTGCCCGCCGTGTCGCGCAGGGCGACGACGCAGACCTCGCGGCCGCCCGTGGAGAGCTGCCTGGCCGCGGTCCGGAATCCCCAGCCCCGAAACCGCTCGAGCCAGCCCGGCAGTTCGGCCGCCCGCGACCAGTCGGGCAGCTTGAGCGTGGCGATGATGCCGCGGGGCCGCACGCCGTCGGCGGTGACGACTCGTTCGATGGCGGCCAGGGTGCTCCGCGGGTCGATGTTCATGTCGGCCACGATCCAGTCGAAGCCACGGAAGCCGCGGAGCTTCACGTCGCGAGCCCGCATCCGCCACTGCGCGAACCGCGGCTGGGCCGCCACGCGCGGATCCACCGCCGCCGGATCGATGCCGACGACATGCAGTCCCGCCTCGAGCAACCGCTGGCATGCGCCGCCGGGCGCGCAGCCGAGCTCGCAGGCCCGCTCTCCCGGCGCGAGCACGAGTCCGAAGCTCGCGAGCGCCTCGTCGAGCTTGAGCCAGGCCCGCGACACCTTGTCGGGCGGGAGCGACTGCGGATGGAAGCCCCCGGCATGCAGGCTCGCCGGGAGCCGCGCGCGGTGCCAGCCGATCCACGCGCGCGTCTCGGAATCGACGAGGCAGTCGAGCACGAGGTCGCCGGGCCGCGCGACGGTGGGCAGGTCTTTCCGCAGCCCGAACGCCTCGAGCAGCGCCGACCGCATCGCGGCCGGATCGCTCTCCGTCGCGAGCTTCGGGTCGCGGTGCCAGACATGGATGGCGTCCCACGCGCGATGGGCGACGAGTTCACCTGCGGCGCGGGCCCGGTCGGCGTCGGTCGCGCCCGTCACCTGCCCGACCGACCGGATCACCGCGCGGGCGAACACGAGGTCGGGCCAGAAGTCGTCGGACGGATCGACGTCTCCCAGCCGGAAGGTCACCACGCCGCGGCGCCAGGCTGCGCGGGAGATCGCCGGCAGCACCAGTTGCTGGCGGGCGACGAGTGCCGCCTCCGCACCTCCCTGGCAGGTCGCGAGCAGGAACCCGCCCCGGGGAGCGGGCGCCGTGGTGGGCGGTATCGGGCCGCGGGCGGCGGCGGGAGGCGGATGGATCATCCGACCATCCTACAAGCAACGATCGGCCAAAAATCAGGCCGGCCCGGGCGCCCAAGGGCCCGGGCCGGCCTTTCTCGTCTGAACGGGGGAACAAGGACTGGCACAAGCTGGCGAAACTCCGTTTCGCCGGGTCGATCGCGGCTACCGGCGAGGCCGGAACCGACGACCGACCGCTTGCTCAGCCGTGGCCCTTCTTCTTCTTGGCGACCTTCTTGGCGGCCTTCTTCTTCTTCTTCGCCATTGTGATGGCTCCTTGCCACGAGCACCCGCACGTTCACACGACCGCTCCCCCGGGTGCTCTGTTGGAGGGAACGGCCGACGTTTCGCCACGCATGTCGCAGGCGAGTCACGGCTCGCGAAAGCACATGACACGCCGTGCCACAGCACGCTGCGCCACGAGTTGTGAAGGATGGCGCTAAAAACTGTCAAGAGACATTCCGGAAATTTTTCCGAAATTTTCAGCCAGCGCGACAGCTCGCGCCCCGCGACAACGCCGCGCGGGCGCCGTGCGCCGAGCGACGTGGTCGGCGCGACGCGCCGCATTCCTCGGAGACGCGCTCCCGCGGATCATGTGCTCGCGCTGCTCGCGCCGTCGCACGGCGCATGCCGCTCCGCCCAGGCGGTCAGCATGGCGAACTGCTTGGAGAAGTCCTGCTCGACGACCCCGATCGGGCTCTTGAAGAAGCAGGCGAGCCAGTCGAGCGGGCCGGTGGCGCCGGCACGGTGGGCCCGCTCCACCAGCCGCACGAGGTCGAGCACGAGCGGCGCGGCGAGGATCGAGTCGCAGCCCTGCCAGGTGAACTGCATCGTCATCGGCGTGCCGAGAAAGCCGCGGAAGTGGATGTGGTCCCAGGCCGTCTTCCAGTCGCCGAGGCTCGCGATGTATTCGATCGAGACGTGGGTCTGCGGCGGGTAGCCGAGGATGGCGGCCAGCAGGTGGTCCTTGCTGCGGACCTTGGCGGCCTTGTTCCGCGGATCGTCGAGCACTTTCCCGTCCATGTTGCCGAAGATGTTGTGGCCGACCCAGCTCATCACCTCGAGATGTCGGGCGGCGAACATCGGGGCCAGCACGCTCTTGAGCAGCGTCTCGCCCGTCTTTCCGTCGCAGCCGGCGTGGGCGAACTGGCGGTCGCGGGCGAGCCCCTGGAACAGCGCGGGGGTGGCGCCGGTGGAGGGAGTGAAGTTGATGTAGGACGCTCCGGCCTCGAACGCCGCCAGGGCGTAAAGGCTGCTTGCCGGGAGCGGGCAGGCCGCGGGATCGTCGAGCAGCGGCGCGACGTCGGCATAGTCGCGCGGGATGGGCCGCGTCGTCGGCGGCTCGGTCGAGGCGACGTTGACCACCACGACGTGCCGCAGCCGCTCGGCCGCTGCGAACGCCTCGATGTCGGACCGCACCCGTTCGACCGCCTGCCGTGGCGTCTCGACCCGGGCGACGAGCGTCGGGTCGGCCAGTTCGCGGATCTTGTCGCCAGCGGCGACGACGGTGCCCGGCCGCAGCCGGGCGTCGGTGGCGGCGAAGCAATCGGCGGCTGCCTCGAGCAGGTCGGGCATGATCGCCCGGCTGTCGGTCCACATGCGGCGGGCCTCGTCGGCCAGACCACCGGGACGGATGTCGTGACCGCCGACGACGATGTCGGGAAAGTCGACAAGATCGAGGCGGGTGAAAGGCGCGAGCGCCGTCACGAGCCCCACCGGATCGATGCGCCGCCGGGCGAGGTTGGCCAATCCGGTGATCGCGGTCGTCGCCACGCCTCCCTTCGCGCCGATGAGCCACATACCGATCTTGCCGTCGGGCATCGCGGACTCCTCGTGTCGAGAGGGTGTCGAGTGCTGGGAAACGACCTGGCGGGTGGTATCATTCTGGGGCTGCGCGCGTGCGTCAAGCAGCGACGTGCTTTGGAAAGATGTTTTCAGGGAGCAAAGGACCGCCCGCATGAAGCCCCAGGAGTCTTCCCCGACAGGAGCGTCGCGGAGCCTCGCGCTCGCCAGGCGGATGCGAGCCCTCGAACCCTCCGCCACCCTCGCCATGGCCGCGCGGGCCTCGGCCATGGCGGCCGCGGGTGTCGATGTCGTCGATCTCTCCGTCGGCGAGCCCGACTTCCCCACCCCGGCCCACGTCTGCCAGGCCGCCGAGGCGGCCATCCGCGCCGGGAAGACAAAGTACACGCCGGCCGCGGGCATTCCGGAGCTGCGGAAGGCGGTGGCCGCCGACTACTCGCGCCGCGCGGGGCGCTCCGTGACGCCCGCGCAGGTGATCGTCTCCAACGGCGCCAAGCACAGCCTCCACAACACGTTCACGGCGCTGCTCGACGAGGGGGACGAGGTGATCGTGCCGACGCCCTACTGGGTGAGCTACGCGGAGCTCATCAAGCTCGCGGGCGCCAAGCCGGTGCTCGTGCCCACGCGGCTCGAGGACGACTTCAAGCTGAGCCCTGAGGCGCTCGAAGCCGCGATCACGCCGGCGACGCGGATGCTCCTGATCTGCACGCCGAGCAACCCCACCGGCGTGGTCTATTCCGCCGCCGAGCTCGGCGCCCTGGCTGACATCGCCATCGCGCACGACCTGGCGATCGTCTCCGACGAGATCTACGACCAGCTCGTCTTCGACGGCGCCCAGGCGGTCTCGTTCCCGACGCTGCGGCCCGGGCTCGAGGAGCGGACCGTGGTCGTCGCCGGCGTGAGCAAGACCTACTCCATGACCGGCTGGCGGATCGGCTGGACGATCTGCCCCGAGCCGCTGGCCAAGGCGATCGGCAATCTGCAGAGCCAGGAGACGAGCAACCCCTGCAGCGTCAGCCAGCATGCGGCCGTCGCGGCGCTGACCGGCCCGCAGGAGTGCGTGGCCGACATGCTGAAGGCCTTCGAGCGGCGGCGCGACCTGGTCGCCGCGCGGCTGGCGGCCATGCCGGGCGTGCGGCTGCCGCGGATCGGCGGCGCGTTCTACGCGTTTTTTGACATCCAGCAGTCGCTCGCGAAGGCGCCCCGCGGCATCACGACGAGCCTCGCTTGGTGTGAGAAGCTGCTGGAGGAGGAGCACGTCGCGCTCGTCGCCGGCAGCGCCTTCGGCGCCGAGGGCCACGTGCGAATGTCGTTCGCCGCGTCCGAGGAGAAGCTCGCCGACGGCCTCGACCGCATCGCCCGGTTCCTGAACGCGTAGGCCGCCCGACACCTGCGCGTCAGCCGCACGCACGAGGCTTCGTCGGAGGTGCCGCGTGGATCGCTCCGATCCGAGTTCGACCCCGAGCCGCGACGTCGTGGGCATCGTCCTGGCCGGTGGCAGATCCAGGCGGCTGGCGTCGGGCATCGATCTGCCCGCCGGCGGCAAGGCCGCGGTCGAGCTGCGCGGCCGCAGCCTTCTTGAGCGGGTCATGGCGACGGTCGCCGGCGAGGTGGCGAACACGATCGTGGTGGCCGCCGTCGGGCAGCCGCTGCCTGCCGGGATCGCGGCACGGGTGATTCGCGACACGGCGGTCAACGCCGGGCCGCTGGCGGGCTTGCGCGACGGCCTCGCGGCCGCGGCGGCCGGCGTGGTCCCGCCGCGGCTGGCCTGCGTCGCCTCATGCGACGTGCCGCTGTTGCGCCGCGAGGTCGTCCGGCTGCTGATCGCGGCGGCGCGGGCGACGGGCGCGAGCTGGACCGTGCCCGAGGTGCGGGGGCACCTGCAGGTGCTCACGTCGGTCGTCGCCCTGGAGATGCTGCCGCGGATCGAGACCTGGCTGGCGGCGGGCAACCGTGACCTGCGGGGGCTCTGCACCGCGCTCGAGCGCGAGGCACCCGGCCGTGTCCACGTGGTGGCCGAGCCGCTGGTCGCCGCAGTCGACCCCGAGTTCGATTCCTTCACCGATGTGGACACGCCCGCCGATCTGCGCGCGCTCGAACGCCGGCTCCGGATCGGTGGATGAGGCCGTCAGTTTGGCGCTGCGGGAACGGTGCCGGGGCTCCTATACTTTTCCCCCATGGCGACGCGACACATCCGATCCGGCAGGGGCAGGCGGACGCTCATCGCGCTCACGGTGCTGGCTGGTGTCGCCGCCGGCGTCTGGTTCGCACCGGCGGCCGTCGTGCGCACCGACCTCCGTGACCTGCCGCTGGCGAGGATTTTCGCCGGCATCGACGGCCGCATCACCAGCCGTGACGCGGCCTGGCGGTGGTGGGGCGGCATCGAGTACCGGGACGTGCGGCTCTGCGACGGTGCCGGCCGGACGCTCGTGGCCGTGCCGCAGATCGTCGTCGACCGGGGCCTCCTCGCCCTCGCCCTGAATCCGACCGACCTCGGTGCCGTCCGACTCGTCGGTGCCGAAGCGCTCGTCGAAGTGCGGCGCGGCGGCAGCGGCATCGAGGACATGCTGGCCCCGTGGCTGGCGGGCGGCCGGGTGGACGACGGTCTGCCCGATCGTGGCCGGCCCGCTTCGTTCGAGCTCGAACTTGTGGACGCGGCGGTCGAACTGGTCGATCTCGAGCGGGGCGCGGCCTGGCGGATCACGGACATCCTCGCCGCCGGCACGATCCGTCCGGACGCCACGCTCGCCGGCTGGACGATCTCGGGCCGCGTGCGGCCAGCCGCGGCGCCTGTCCGTGATCCGGCGGCTTCGGCCAACCGCATCGCCACGGATCGCATCCTGCCCGCAGGACAGGCGACGGCACCGCCGCCGGCGGTGCGTGCCGGGCGGCTCGATCGCACGACCGTCGCTGCGGGCGCCACCGCGATTCTCGCCCGCGATGGCGGCTGGTCGGTGTCGTCCCCCGACCGCCCCGAAGGACCGCAGGCGCGTTCGCTCGCCATCGCTGCGACCCGCGTGCCGCTGGGCATCACGCGGGTCGCAGCCACAAGGTTCGCCGCCGTCCACGCGCTCGACGGCGTGGCCGACGTCCGACTCGACCTCGGGCTGCCTCCGGCCGCCGCCATCACCGCCATCGACGCCGCGGTCGTGCGGTCGCAGCCCGGTCCGGCCGCGGAGATCGCGGTCACCGGCGTGGTGTCGGCTACCACGCTCTCGGTCTGCACGGCCGACACGGGCGTGCCGCTCGTCACGCTCGATCGCGGCGAGATGCCGCTCGACCTGTCGATCGCCGGCGATCGCGTCACCGTGCGGTCGCTCAAACTCGTGGCGCCGCTCGTCAAGGGAGAAGTGTCCGGGAGGCTGCGACTCCCTGCCAACGGAGCCTGGGAGTGGGCCGAGTCGCTCGTCGGCGACGATTTCGCCGTCGCCGTGGACGTGGATCTGGCCGCGGCGGCGCGGGCCATGCCTGGCGGCCTCGCCATCCGGCCCGACGTGCGGGTGACGGATGGCCTGCTCAAGCTCTCCGCCGTCTCCCGGGCCGACGGCCTCGGCCGCGTGCTCGAGGTGCGCGCCGGGGCGAGCGAACTGGCCGCCGTGCAGAGCGTGCTGCCGGCCGGCGAACGGCCCCTCCGCTGGAGTGAACCGTTCACGGCCTGGCTCCGCGGGCGCCGGGGGCCCGGCCGCGGCGACCTCCTGCGGATCGAAGAGGCCCGGATCGCCTCGCCTGCGGTCGAGGTGGCGGCGGCGGGCAACGCCGAGTCCTCCACGGTGCAATGGTCGGTCGACCTGGATCGCCTCGTCGCCGAGGCCCGCGAGGTGCTCGACCTCTCGGGCATCGAACTGGCAGGTTCGCTGCGGGGCAGGCTCGACCTCGAGCGGCTCGCCTCGACGGGTGTGTCGCGGGGGCGGCTCTCCGCAGGTCTTTCCGGGCTCGAGATCGTGCGGCCCGGCCGCCCGCCCTGGAAGGACGAAGACGTGTCGATCGAGGCGGAGGGCGCCGGCAGCCTCGCGGGCTCGGCCGTGCTCGTCGATCAGGGTCGCGTCGTCGTGGCCGCGGGTGAGGATCGGCTCGAGGCGACGCTCGCGGGTGGCGCGCTTGTGCATGTGGCGTCGCTCGGGGCGGGAGCATCCGCGGGACCGTTGGTACGGGCGGCCCCCGGCGGTCAGGCGATCGCCGCCGATCTGCTCATCGAGGGCGATCTCGGCCGCTGGCAGCGCAGGTTCGAGGGTCTGCTGCCGACGCTGGAGGCGGGAGGGATCACGCTCGGTGGCTTCGTGAAGGCGTCGGCCAGCCTGGCGGCCGACGGCGACCGCTGGCAGGTGACACGCGCCGGCGGCGAGGTGGAGCGTTTGGACGTGACGGTCGCCGGCCGGCAGATCGCCGAGCCGAGGGCCGTCGCCAGCGCCGCCGGAACGCTGCATCCCGCGACCGGCAGGATCGAGGTCTCGTCGGCCGAGTTGCTCACCGCCACGCTCTCGCTGCGAACCGGCGGGCTCATGCTCCTGCCGCGCGCGCCGGCCGGCGAGGCAGCCGCGCAGGGGCTCGTCGAGCGGCTGCGCGGCAAGCTGCAGTGGCAGGCGGACGTCGCCCGACTGGAGAGGTGGCTCGTCGTGCCTGCGGTCGCGGGCCGCTGGCCCGCCGCGGGCCGTGCCTGGGGAACAGCGGAGGTGCTCGAGACACCGCTGGGCCTCAACGTGCTGATCGAGGCGACCGGCAGCCAACTCACGCTCGCGAGCGCAGCGGCGCCGCGGAACGCGGCCGGTCTGGCGACACCCCTCCAGCCGACACCCCTGTGGAGCGAGCCGCGGGCGACGCTCGTGGTGGAGGTGACGCGGCCGGAGCCGCGTGGCGGGCGCCTGGCGGTGAACCAGTTCAAGCTCGAGTCGTCGACGCTGGCGGTCGCCGCCGCCGGCGGCATCGACGACTGGTCGGCCCGGCGCATGGTCGAGTTGGGCGGCAGCGTCGCCTATGACTGGGAACAGGTCTCGCGGCTGCTCACGCCGTGGACCGGAGGCCGGCTGCGACTGGCGGGCTCGGCCGCCCGCCCCTTCACGCTGCGTGGGCCGCTGGGCGCGCTCGTGTCCGACGCGACCGGCCCCCTGCAGACGGACGGGGAGAAGTCGCAACTCCTCCTGCCGGAGGATTGGCTCGGCGATGCGGGCGCCGCCGGTCGGCCGGCCGAGAAGATGGCGCGGGTGGCGCTGCCCGTGGCGCCGGTGGGCGGCCGCCGCGGCGCGAGCCTCGTCGATCGCCTGCGGGCGGTCTCTGTCGACACGCAGGCGGGCTGGACGGCCGCCGACGTGGCCGGTTTTCAGTTCGCCCCCGGCGAGATGCCGGTGCGGTTCTTCGAGGGGCAGCTGGCGCTGGGGCCGTTCGACCTGCAGGCCTCCGGGGGGAGGATCCGCGGGGCGCCGTGGCTACGGCTGCTGCCCGGCCCCGCCGAGCTCGTCGTGCCGCCGGGCCGCTGCCTCGATCGGGTCGCGATCACGCCGCAGATGTGCGACCGCTGGGTGACGTGGCTCGTGCCGCTCGTCGGCCACTCGACTCACACGCACGGGCTCATGAGCGTGGATCTCGCCGGCGCGCGGCTGCCACTGGCCGATGCGTTCGGCGGCGAGGCGTCGGGACAGATCATCTTCGAGAACCTCGAGGCCACGCCGGGGGAGCACGTGCGGCCGCTGGTGAACCTGCTCGTGAAGCTGCAGTCGGCGATCGATCCCCGGTTCGCGTTCGGCGACAAGGCGGTGCTCCTGCGGGTGCGGCCGGAGCCGGTCACGATCCGGCTCGCCGAACGGCGGCTCTGGCACGAGGGGCTCGTGATGGATTCCGGTCCGCTCGTGATCCGCTCGGGTGGCAGCGTCGGCGCCGATGGGACGCTCGCGATGGTGGTGGAGATCGCCTTCCGCGGCGACATGGCCGGCGCGACGCCGGTCGTCGGGCAGCTGCTGCGGACGCCGCTGGCGATCCCACTCAAGGGAACGGTGCATCGGCCGCAGTTCGACGCCCGGTCGATCGACGTGATCGTCGGCCGCATCATGGAGAACACCGCCGAAGCCGTCATCGGTCCGAAGCTCAGCCGGGATCTCGAGACGCTCTTCGGCAATCCGTCGCCGGCGGAAGAGCCTCCGGCGCCGTTGGCGCTCCCCCAGCCGGGGCAGTAGGCGGGCGGTTCGCGGGTTCGCCGGCCGTCTCCGGACGCGGGCACTGGTGGCCGCCGCACCGCCCCGCGCGCCCTCCGGCGCTGGTAGTATTGCGGGATGACTTCGAAAACATGGCAGGTGAAGGAGTCCGGCGTCATTCACCAGGACTTCGAGGGCGAAGGCGTCGTCATCGACCTCGATACGGGAAACTACTTCAGCCTGCCCGGTGCTGCCGGTGCCCTGTGGCGACGCCTGGCGGCGGGCGCGGCATCCGCCGCGGATCTGGCCGCCGAACTCGTCGCGCTCTATGAGGTGGAGCCCGCCGCCGCCCTCGCCGACGCGACCGTCTTCCTCGCGGAACTGGAGCGGGAAAGACTCGTCGTGGAGGGTAGCGGAGCGGCCGTGGTCGCCGGCTCGACGCCGGCGCAGGACCGCTTGGCGTACGGCGCTCCAAGGCTCGAGGCCTACCGCGAGTTGCAGGATCTTCTGCTGCTCGACCCTGTCCACGAAGTGGACCCGGCCGTGGGCTGGCCGCAGGCGGTCGGCCGCGCGGACGAACCGACCGGAGCGACGGTGCGGCTCTCCGGGGCCGATGCGGTGGCGGCCGGTGTGGAGACGACGGTCGTCGTCGTGAACCGGGATCGGGGCATCTACTGCCGTCTCGATGGGGAGGCGGCACGGGCCTGGCGCGCGATCGAATCCGGCCCGACGAGCCTGCGCGGCGAGACGGTCGTGCGGCATCTGCTCGAGAGCGGATTCGTGGAACCCGCCGGCGCGGATCAGACGCCGTCCGCGACGTGCGCGGCGGCCGGGGACGTCACGAGCCACGACGAACTGCACGAGCAGATTCGGCCGTGGGGCAACCGTCGCCGGCCGCCGCGGACCGCGACGACGCCGACCGTCGCGGCGATCTGCGACCGGCTCGACGGCTGGTTCGAGGCCTCCGCCAGCACCGCGACCACGAGCCACCACTCGGTGGCCGGCCAGCGGATCGCCGTGACGGCACCCGCCGGGACGGATACAGCCGCGCTCGTGGCCGCGCTGCCGCCGGTCGCGGCCGGCACCGCCGCGGAGCCCGCCCTGCGCGTGAAGATGTGGCGCGGCGAACCGGCGGCCGCGGCGCCGTTCGTGGCCAACCTCGTCGCGTCGCTCAAGGCGAGCTGGAGCACGCTGTGCGGGCCGCGGGGCGAAGTCGTCGACCTGCACACGGAGACCACCACCGCCATCTTCGACCCGGGCGGCAACGTGCTGAGCGTCGTCGACCGGCCGCGCGGCCGCGCCTGGGCCGTCAGGATCGACGACGGTCCCTATCCGTTTTGGGAGGCGGGCGCGCCCCTGCGGTACATCCTGCACGACCACTTTTCCCGCCACGGGCTCCAAGTGGTGCACGCCGCGGCCGTCGGGGACGACCGCGGCGCCCTGCTCGTCGTCGGCAAGGGGGGCTCGGGAAAGTCGAGCACGGCGCTCGCCGCCGCCGCCCATGGCCTGCGCTATCTGGGCGATGATTATTGTCTCGTCGATCCCGTGGGCCTGACCGTCCATGCGCTCTACGGCACGGGAAAACTCGTCGGCAGGGCGGACGTGGACAGGCTTCCCGCGTATCGTGGTCGATCGATCAACGCCGACTCGTTCGAGCGCGGCGGGAGCGGCAAGGGCGTGTTTCTCGTCGACGCGGTGGTGGCCGGATCGTTGACGGCAAGCCAGCCCCTGCGCGCGATCGTGCTGCCCCGCATCGACCCCGGCCCCGCCTCGCGCGGTCAGGCGGGTTCGCGGGGCGACGCGCTGGCGGCGATCTTTCCGAGCACCGTGGGCCAGCTCCCCGGCGCCGGGCCGGAAGACGCGCGCAACGTCGAACGGCTCGTCTCGAGCCTGCCGGCCTTCGAACTGCACGTCGGGAGCGATCCGCGCGGCGCCGCCGAGGCGATCCGGGAGATTCTCGAGACATGCTCCGCGTCAGCCTGATCATTCCGCTCTACCAGGGCGAGCGGTTCATCGCCGAGGCCGTGGCTTCGGCGCTCGCGCAGGAGGAGCCACCTGCCGAGATCATCGTGGTCGACGACGGCTCGACCGACGGCGGACCCGCGATCGTCCGCGGCATTCCCGGGGTGCTCTGCCTCGGGCAGCCGAATCGCGGGCCCGCCGCCGCGCGGAACGCGGGCCTGGCGGCCGCGAGCGGCGATCTGATCGCGTTCCTCGACCAGGACGACCTGCTGCGGCCCGCGGCACTCAAGCGTCACCGCGAGACGCTCACCGCGTCGCCCGGAGCGCGGCTGTCGGTCTGCAAGCAGCGGATCGGCCTCTTGCCGGGGGAATCGCTGCCTCCCTGGCAGCGGGCCGAGCACCTCGGCACCGACGTGCTCGCCTGGACGCCGAGTTGCATCTGCTGCAGGCGCGAGGTCTTCGAGGAACTCGGTCGCTTCGACGAGGGGCTCAAGGCCACGAGTGACCTGGAGTGGTTTCGGGCGTTCCGCTGCCGTCCGCTGCCGTTCGCCGAGATCCACGAGACATTGGTCGATCGGCGGGTGCATGCCGGCGCGCAGTCGGGCGATGCCGACACCTATCGCCGCGAGATGCTCGAGTTCGCGCGGCGGGCGGCGGTCGCCAACCGCGCCGGGGGGCGGCGATGACACAGGTGACATCGGTCGTGGACCGGCCGCAGACGCTGAGCGTCGTGATCCCGGCGCTCAATGCCGCCCGGTTCGTCTGCGAGGCGGTGGAGAGCGTCCACGCCCAGCGGGATCTGCCCGCGGCATGCCGCCTGGAGGTCGTCGTCGTCGACAACGGCTCGACAGACGGCACTCCCGACCTGCTGCGCCGGACGTTCGGCGACCGTGTGCGGATCGTGTCGGAGACGTCCGGACGCGGTGCGGCGGCGGCCCGCAACGCCGGGATCGCCGTCGCCGCCGGCGGCCTGATCGCGACACTGGACGCCGACGACACCTGGATGCCTGAGAAGCTGGCTATGCAGCTGGCCCTCCTCGCGGCGCGTCCGGAGGTCTCGTTCGTCTTCTGCCACGGCATGGAGTTCGCCGACCCGGCCGGATCGACTCCGTGCCGGGAGGAGCCGCAGCCGTTCCCCTCGCCGTCCGCGCTGCTCGGCCGGCGCGAGGCCTTCACCGCCGCGGGTCCTTTTCCTCACTTTCGCAGCGGCGAGTTCATCGCCTGGTACGGATGGACGCAGGCGCTGGGCCTCGTGTCGTACGTGCTGCCGCAGACACTCGTGCGGCGCCGGGTGCACGCCACGAACTCGACCCGTGACCGCGCGGTGCTGGCGGACTATCCGCTGGCGATCCGCTGGCAACTTGAGAAGCGCCGGGAGCTCGAGTCCGGGAGATCGATGCGCCCATGACCGATCACCTGCTCGCCTGCGTGACGGCAAGCACGGACGGAGAGGCCGCCGCGGCGTGGTCGCGGTGGCGTGCGGCGACCGACATCGATTCGATGCCGTGGCGGGACGCGTTGCTCGTGCCGATGATCCCGGCGGCACGACGCGGCCTCCTGCAGGAGGGCGATCCGGCGGCGCCGATCCTGACGGGAATCGTCCGCCGTGCCTGGACGCAGGGGGCGGTGTTCGCGGCGCGGGCCCGCTCCATCGTCGGCACGCTCCATGCCGGGGGTGTCGGTCCGGTGATGATCGGGGGCTCGACGGCGGCGTTCCTCCGCGGCCGGGAAGATGGGGCCGTCCGGCCGGCGACCGACACCACGTTGTTCCTGCCACGCAGGCACGTCGATGCCGCCGTGGAGATCCTGCGGCAGGACCGCTGGGAACCGCGGGCGGCCGCGCCCCCGCTGCCCGCCCGCAGTTGGACGAGCGGCCTGTTGCTCGATCGGGGCAAGGAAGCGCTGCATGTCGCCTGGCGGCACATCGGGCCGCCACCCTGGAGATCCGGACGGGCGGAAAGAATGCTCTTCGCGCAGCGGGCGGAGTCGCTGCCCGCCGAAGCCCTGCTGCTCTCGCGACTCGCGCCCGAAGGCGGCTGGGAAGGCATCATCCCCTGGCAGGCCGACGTGGCTTTTCTGTCCGCGCATGCGCTCGACTGGGAGAACGTGTTCCGGGCGGCTTCCGCCCTCGTGCCGGCTGTCGCCGACCGCCTGCGGGAAGCGCACGGTACGATTCCGGGAGTGCCGCGGCCGTCACGGGCCCCGAGTCCGACGATCCGGCTCGAGGACGCCGTGAGCCGCGTATTCCGCCGGACGCTTCGCTACGCGCGGCGGATCGCGGGGCGCGGATGAAACCGATCACCCTCATGCTGACGCCGGTGCTTCCGAGCCCCACGGGCGGCGGCAGCCTCATGCGTGCCGCGGCGCTGCTCGAATGTCTCCGCGCCCGGGGGCCCGTCATCGTGGTGCACGCCGAATGCTGGGGACCCACGCCCGACGTCGCCGACCGCTCGTGGGCCCGCGAGCGGGCGGCCGCGATGATCGTGATCCAGCCGCCCCGGCTCGCTGAACTGCCCACCATCGTCGGCGACACGCTGCGGGTTGCCGGGTTGGGCCGGTCGGTCGACACGCTGTTCGTGTTCCGGCAGGTGGTCGCCCCGATCGGCCTCCGCTGCGGGGAGGTGTTCCGTCCCCGGGTGATGGTGCTCGACCTCGACGACGACGAGAACGACCTCGCCCCGGTGCTCGCCTCCCTGCGCAGGACACGGGGCGAGACCGACGCCGCCGAAGCGCTCGCGGCCATGGCCCAGCGACGGGCCGTGGCCCGCGCGATGATCATGCCCCGGTTCGACCGGGTGTTTCTCTCGAATCCGCGCGACGTCGAAGCGCTCCGCGCCCGGCATCCGCAGGCGGCCGTCGCGCTCCTGCCGAACGTCCTGCCGCCGGCGACGCGGACGGCGGGCGTGGCCCGGGATCCGCACACGATCCTGTTTCTCGGCACGCTCAACTATCTGCCGAACGAGGACGGTGTCGGGCATTTCATCCACGACATCCTCCCGCTCATCCGCGCCCGATGCCCGGACGTGCGGCTGCGCGTGGTCGGCGCGGGTCCGCCCGAGCGGCCCGCGCTGCTGGTCGCGGACGGCGTCGATCGCATCGGGGCCGTGACCGACGTCGGGCCGGAGTTTGCCCGGGCCGGGCAGTTGGTCGTGCCCTTGCGGGCCGGCAGCGGCACACGGATCAAGATCCTCGAGGCGTTCCGTCATGGAACCGCCGTGGTATCCACCACGATCGGCGCGGCTGGTCTCGACGTGCGCGACGGGGAGCAGGCGTTCGTCGCCGATGCGCCCGCAGCCTTTGCGGACCGCTGTCTGCGGCTGGTGACGCACGAGCAAGAACGTGACCGCGTGACCGCTCGGGCGGCGGACTGGGTGGAGCGGCACCACTCGATCGGGGTGATGCTCGAGCGTCTGGAGGCGGCCTTGGATGAATCAGGGGGCCGATCCGATGGCCATGCATGACGGCAGCGTCGGCCACGCCGGCGCGGCGTCGCAGGCGGGACCGCCGGCGGCCTGGGCCGCCCCCAGCCTGCTGCGCTGGCTGGGGGGCGTGGCGCCGCTCGAGCCGGCACCGGCAGGCCCGTCCGACTGGCGCCGGCTCGCCGACCGGTGCGGAGCGCTTCGCGTCCTGCCGCAGATGTTCCGCCGCCTGAACGATTCGCCAGAGTGGATTCCGCACGCGGACGCGCAGGAGTATTCCCGGCGGCGGCTGGAGAGCCTCGTGCGCACGACCCGCGGCATCCAAGGAGGGTGCCGCGCGCTCCGCGTCCTCCGCGCCGCGGGCGTCCCGGCCGTCGGCTTCAAGGGCATCGCGGCCGTCGGCTGGCTCCACGGCGGCCAGCCCCAGCGGGGTGTCGGCGATACGGACATCGCCGTGACGCCCGACCGCTCCGACGCGGCGCTCGAGGCGCTGCTCGCCGCCGGATTCACGCCGAAGGTGGCGGGGATGCCCCGGGAGGACATCGTGCGGTTTTCCCGGACATCCCCCGGCAGCGCGGGGAACGAGTCCCTGAGCCTCTGCGGCGACGATGGGACCGAGATCGACGTGCATTGGCGGCTGGGCGGCTTCGATGTGGCGGCCATGATCGCCGATGCCAGGATGATCCGCGTGCTCGGGGACGACGTGCCGCTCGTGCGGCCCGGCCTGGGGCTGCTCCTCGCGGCCCATCACTCGTTACGGAACGACTTCGTGCCCGACGAGTGCCTGCGCGACCTCCTCGACGCCTCGGGCTGGCTCGGGCTTCTGGCGGCGGATGCCGTCGAAGCGTCGTGGTCCGATCGAGAAGCCCGGCGTCTCGGGCTGGAGGCGGCGCTGGGAGCGTTCACGATCATCCTCGCCGAGAACGGTCTCCAGTCGCCGCGGGCGCGGCCACCTGCCGATGCCGCGTCCGCCCTGCTCGCGGAGCTCTTTCGCGCGCAGTGCGAGTCCGGGCCGCTCAACACGGACCTCGTCTATCTGTGCAGCCTCGGGCCGGGCTGGAGGCTTTTCACAGGTCTGCTCACAGGCGGAGCGGGCTATGTCCGTGCCATGCGGGCGATGGAGGCGGCGAACCGTGAGCAGCAGCCGGGCATCACTGGGCGGCTGCGCCGGCTGGCCGCCGATGCGTGGGCCGTGCGCTGGTCCCGATGGCGGTCGCTGCGGGCGCTCGCCCGCTGCAAGGACCGCGCGTGCTGATCCGGGCAAGCGTGGGGAACGCCGCCGGCGATTGCGAGCCTTGCCGTCCCGAAGTACCGTCGGACTCAATCGCCATGACGAGACCCCGCGACACCGTCCCGCTCATCCTCGTCGGCACCCATCACAAGACCGGCACGGCATGGATGCTGCAACTCTTCGAGGGGTTTTGCACCGCCCTCGGCGAGCGATTGCATGGCGGACCACAGGATCGACTGCCGCCGGGGACGCGCGTGTTTTTCCAGAGTCACAGTAGGTTCGACTTCGCCACCCTCGGCCGACCGTATCGCGGACTGCACCTCATTCGCGATCCGCGGGACGTGCTGATCTCCGGTGCCCGGTACCATGCCCGCGCCTCTGAGCCGTGGCTCCACGAGCGCCGCCGGCGTTTCTGGGGGCTCACCTATCAGGAGGCGATCCGCCGGCGACGGGAAATCGGTGACGCGGTCCTCTTCGAGATGGACCATGCCGGAGCGCATACGATCCGGGAGATGCTGGCGTGGGACCGGGACCGTCCGGAGTTCTTCGAGGCGAAGTACGAGGATCTCGTCGAGGACAGGGATCTCGTGTTGTTCCGGCGACTTCTCCTCTTCCTGGGCTACGACGCGGCGGTGCTGCCGACCCTCGAGGCAATCATTCGGGAACGCAGCCTGTTCGGAGGACAGGTGAGCGATCCCGCACATGTCTCCGACGGGCGGCCTCGACAGTGGCGCGAGGTGTTCGACGCCCGGCTGCGCCGCTGCTTTCGTGCGCGGTTCGGGGACGCCCTGGAACGTCTCGGCTACGACCCCGGCGAGGAGTGGCGGTTCTGAGCGGTCGCACCAGCCCGACGGCGTCGCCATGCCTCGACGCACACGGACGAGCCGTCACCATGAGCGGACAAACGACGATGACACTCGAGTCCGCTGCTCCACGGCTGATCGTCCTCGGTGGCACCGGCTTCATCGGCCGTGCGCTGGTCGCGGCCGCCCCCGGAGCGCTGTCGATCGACGGGGCGGTCGGGAGATCTCCTCGAGCGCTCCGGGAATGCCTCCGTGTGGCGGCGGCCGACGCGGTCGTCGTGCATGCCGCCGGGTCTGTGGCCCGCGCGGGCCAGCCCGCGGATCCCCGGGCCTACGTCGATTCGACACGGCTGCTCTTCGAAGCGATCGCCGCCACGGGCTCCCGGACGAGGGTGCTGACGCTCGGCTCCGTGGCGGAGAGGCTGGCGGGAGTCGGGGCCTATGCATCCGTGAAGCGCGAACAGCGGGCCGTCGCGCAGGAAGCGGCGGAACGCTTCGGGATTCCCTGGCGGCATCTCCTCGTCCACAATGTCATCGGCCCGGATGTGCCGGCGACGCTCGCCCCGGGGGCGATCGTGCGGCATCTGCGGCAGGTGATCGCCGCAGGCGGCCGCACACTGACCATCGTCGATGAAGCCGCCGTGCGCGACTATCTCGACGTGCGGGACGTGGCGGCGATCGTCGTCGCCCTCGGCGGGCGGTTCGACGCGATCGACCGTCACCCGCCGCTCGAAATCTGCTCCGGGATCGGGAGATCGATCCATGCGATCGCCGCTGCCCTCGTGGCCGCCAGTGGGGCGGCGATCGAGATCGTGGAGTCACGCGGCGCCGATGACCGGAGCCGCGTGGTCGGCGACCCGGCACCGCTCGAGGCGCTGCTCGGGGCGACCGCCGGGATGACGATCGATTTCGGCACCTCGATCACCGATCTGTGGGAGTCGTCCGCCCGGTTTCCTCCGCGAGCCTCATCATGACCAGCCCCTCCCCGCACCCCGGCCGATACCTCGTCACGGGTGCCGGCGGCTTCGTCGGCAGCCATCTCGTCGAGAGCCTCGTGCGCGAGGGGGCGCAGGTGCGGGCGCTCGTCCACTACAGCTCGCGACCCGGATACGGCAATCTCGACCTGCTGCCCGACGACGTGCGGGCGGCGGTCGAGGTGGTCGCGGGGGACGTCACCGACGCGTCGTGCGTCGATGACGCGGTGGCGGGCTGCGACGTGGTCCTGCACCTGGCGGCGATCATCTCGATTCCGCACTCCTATCGGGCGGCGGAGCAGTGCCTGGCGGTGAACGGGCAGGGAACCTTGCGGGTGCTCGAGGCCTGCCGTCGGCACGGCGTGCGGCGGCTCGTGCATACCTCGACCAGCGAGGTCTATGGCTCGGCCCGCGTCGTGCCGATGTCGGAGACGCACCCCATCGCCCCGCAATCGCCGTATGCCGCCACGAAGGTCGCCGCCGATGCGTTGGTCATGGCATTCCACCGCAGCTTCGGCGTGCCGACGGTCATCGTCCGGCCGTTCAATACCTACGGCCCCCGGCAGTCCACCCGTGCGGTGCTCCCGTCGATCGTCGCGCAGTTGGTGTCGGGCGCCAACGAGCTCCAACTCGGCGATCTGCGGCCGACCCGCGACTTCGTGCATGTCGACGACACGGTGGCGGGGTTTCTGGCGGCCGCGCGGGTCGAGGCCGCCGTCGGCGGGGTGTTCAACCTCGCGACCGGTCGGGAAACATCGATCGGCGACGCTGCCCGGCTCGCGATGCGGGCGGTGGGCCGCGAGGTGCCGATTCGTCAGGTCGCGGCCCGGGAGCGACCGGAGACGAGCGAGGTGGTACGCTTGTGCGGCGATGCGACCGCGGCCCGGGCGGCGCTCGGCTGGCAGCCGGCCGTCGCCCTCGAGCAAGGGCTTACGGCGCTCGCTGCTTTCGTGCGCCGGCATCCGGGTCGATTTCGGCCTCTGGAGCAGTTCGCATGAGCGACGTCGGCGCGGTGGTGCGGACGATGAACTCCGCCCGTTACGTCGCGGCATCGATCGAGAGCGTGCTCTCGCAGTCGGCGCCGCCCGGGGAAGTCGTCGTGATCGACGGCGGATCGACCGATGGAACGCTCGGTATTCTCGCGTCGTTCGGCGATCGGGTGCGGGTGGTGGGGCAGCGTCGCGGCGGCCTCGCCGGTGCCGCCCAGGATGGCGTCGATGCCGTCTCGCGGGCGATCGTCGCCTTCCAGGACTCGGATGACCTCTGGCCGCGCGATCGCCTGCGCGACATGGTCGCGGCGCTGGATGAGCACCCTGAGTGGGATGGCGTGATGGGACAGGTGGAGCACTTCGTCTCGCCTGAACTCGCGCCCGAGGACGCGTCCCGCTTCGAGGTGCCGGAGGGACCGCAGCCCGGCGCCGGGCTGCCTTCCATGGTCGTGAGACGGTCCGCGTTCGGTCGCGCCGGCGAACTTCTCGAAGGACTGTCGGCGGGGGAATACATCGAATGGTCCGACCGAGCGATCCGGGCGGGGGTGCGGATCGAGCCGGTCCCGACGCTCTGCCTGCGACGACGCGTGCATCTCCATAACTTCACCCGCCGTCCGGAGTCGAAGCGGGACTACCTCCGCGCGGTCCGGGAGGTGATGGCGCGGCGGCGCGCAATCGGTGGAGAGCCCCGCTCGTGAGGCAGGCTCGGGCCAGCCGAGATGTTGGCGTGGCCAGGCACTGGAGCCGCCCATGTTCCACCGATTTCCACGGTCGCGAATCGTCGGACAATGCCCGAAGAGTCACCCGGTGTCCGCCCGGCGGCCGACGAGATTCACGGCGACCTCGAAGCGCTCGAGGCGAGGGCGAAGCCCTGAGCCACGGGACGCCGCGCACGACTCGGGGGGGGCCTCGCGCAGGGAAGGTGTCGGCGGGCGAGGGTATATTCTCTGTTCTGCATCATGCGCCACCCCTCCGCAAGCTATCGAGCCGACATCGATGGCCTGCGGGCGATCGCCGTGATCGCCGTGATCCTGTTCCATGCCGACTGCGGCCTGTCGGGCGGGTTCGTGGGGGTCGACGTCTTCTTCGTGATTTCCGGGTACCTGATCACGCGGTTGATCGCCGCGGATCTGGACCGGGGCACCTTCTCCCTCGCCTCCTTCTGGGATCGGCGGATCCGCCGCATCTGGCCGGCATCGCTGGCGTTGACCCTGGCCGCCCTGGCGGCAGGATGGTTTCTCCTGTTGCCACAGGATCTGCATCTCCTGGCGAGCGATTCCGTGGCGCATGTCGCCATGCTCGCGAACGTCCGCTACTGGGCCGTGATCGACTACTTCGCCCCGGCGGCGGAACTGCGCCCGCTGTTGCATACCTGGTCGTTGGCCGTCGAGGAGCAGTTCTACGTGCTCTTCCCTCTCATCATGATGTTGGTCTGGAGGTGGGGCCGCGCCTGCTGCATCCTGCTGTTCGCCGTGCTGGCGGCCGTCAGCTTCACGGCCAGCGTGCTGCTGATCGGCACGAAGCCGATGGACGTGTTTTTTCTGCTCCCCCACCGGGCCTGGGAACTGCTGGTCGGTGCGCTGCTTGCGGTCTCGGCCCCGCGGAGACGCGGAGACGCGCAGGTGTTCTGGAGGGGGCGGGCCGCCTGGCCGGCCGATGTGGCGGCCTGCATCGGCCTCGTCATGATCGTCGTGCCGTGCCTGCTCTATGACCGGCAGACCCCCTTCCCCGCGTTGGCGGCGGTGCCCCCGTGCCTCGGGACGGCGCTCGTGATTCTCGCCGGGGAGGGACCGACCCGCTCGGTCATCGGCGGGTTTCTGGGTTCGGCTCCGCTCCGGGGCGTGGGGTTGATGTCGTATTCGCTCTATCTGTGGCATTGGCCGGTGCTCGCCTTCATGCGCTACTACGCCGGGCTGCGGCTGCCGTGGCCCTGGCTCCTGGCCGCGTTGCCGATCGTCATGGTCTCTTCGTACGTGTCGTGGCGGTGGATCGAGACACCGTTCCGCCGCGGCACGGCGACGGCTCCCTGGCGGACGTTTCTCGGCGCCGGTGTCGCGGCGCTCGCGCTGATCGCGTGCTGCCAGTCGATGCGCCGGGCCAAAGGGGTTCCGGCACGCTTCGCGCCCGCTGTGCTCGACCTCGTGCAGCCATTCAGTCTCGACTGGGAGTATGGCAAGCACACGCGGTCGGGGGATCCGCTGCCGTTCCCCGCGATCGGCCGCCGGTCGGAGGACGCGTGCGGCTGCCTGATGCTGTGGGGTGACAGCCACGGCCTGGCGATCAGCCCCGCCGTGGACGATGCGGCCCGTGCCCTCGGCATCACGGGCGTCGCCGCGGTGCAGATCGCCGCACTGCCCCTCCCCGAGGCCTGGCAGCCGAACGCGCGGTTCTTCAGGATCGGCGGGCGGCGCGAGTCGCAGGAGTGGAGCACCGCGGCCATGGACTGGATCCGTGGGTGCAGGCCCCGCCACGTCGTCCTCTGTGCCCGCTGGTCGATGTACCTCTCGGGCGGCCTGCCCGACAAGGGTGACAAGCACCTGATCGCGCCCCTGGATGCCGACGCGGCGTCGCGCGACGCCGCACGTGCGGCGCTCGCGGCGGGAATGCGTCGTCTGCTGGCGTTGTGCGAGGAGACGAACACCGACGTCTGGGTGTTGCTCGAGGTCCCGTACCAGCCGGACATGCCACGGCGACTCGCGTTGGCCGAGCATTGGTTCAGGGAGCATGCGGCAGCCACGGGCATCTCGCGGGCGGAGCATGAACACAGCCAGCGATTCGTGCGGGAAGCATTCGCTCCGTTGGCCGGGGGCCGGCTGCATGTCGTCGACCTCGCCGAGCCCTTCTTCTCGCCGGATGGCTCGTCGAAGGTGGGGCAGGGCGGTACGGCGTGGTATGCGGACGAAGGCCACCTCAATCCGACCGGAGCCCGCGAGGCCCTCGGGCCGCTGCTGCGGCACCTCCTCGCCCCGCTGGCTGCCGACTGTGGCCCGCGCTGACTGCTCACGATCACGCCACGCCACGCCCGGCGCGGCTCACGCCCGGAGCCGCCGGTCCAGCGACTGCACGAGCCGCGTGAGGGTGCGGGCGTAGGAAAAATGCTCGACCTCCAGCCGGTGCCGGGGCGAATCGACGTAGCGGATCGGCCCGCTCGGGGCCGGTCGGCGGCGGACGCGGTAGAGCCACGCGGAGGCTTTGGGCGCGTGGCGGGCCGCCACGGCCATGCGGGCCACCACCTGCGCCTGCAGGTCGGTCAGGCCCCACTGGCCGCTGTCCGGCTGGATCAGGCCGACCACCGCGATGTCGTCGCGGTCGGGATGGAGCAGGTTCAGGAACAGCCGGGGGCAGCCCTCGGCATCCGCCGCCAGATGCGCTCCATCGATGAACGGATGCGTGATCCGGTAGCCGGTGGCGCAGATCACGACGTCGAATGCCTCGCTCCGCCCGTCGGCAAAGACCGCCGTGTCGCCGTCGAAGCGGGCCACGGGGCCGGCCGGGACGATGCGACCTCGGGCGACCGACCGGCAGAGGTCGCCGTTGACGATCGGGTGGCTCTCCCAGAGCTTGTGATCGGGTCTGGGGAGGCCGTGCCGCCAGGGCAGGCCGACCTCGCGGGCGATCGCGCGCAGGCTGACAAGCCTGCGCAGCCACAGCGGCAGGCCCAGCTTGAGCAGCCGCTCGCTGCGGAGGTCGGCCGGCCGTCCCATGATGAAGCGGGGCACCACGTAGTAGCCGCGGCGGAGCGACAACACCGTGCGGGCCGCGTGGGCGGACGCATCGACCGCGATGTCGCAGGCGGAATTGCCGCCGCCGATCACGAGCACCCGCCGGCCGGCGAGCGGCACCGGCTGTGTCGGCGACTTGTAGTCGGCCGCATGCAGGAACGGCCCCGAGAAGCTGCCGGGGATGACGGGGAACCGCGGGTCGTGGTTGTGGCCCGACGCGATCACGACGCCGGCATAGTGCCGGCTGCATCCGTCGGCCAGCCGCACATGCCAGCCTCCTCCCGACGCCGGCTCGATCTGCTCGACGCTCGACCGCGGGCGGATGTGCGGCAGGAGGTCGAACCGTTCAGCATACCGCTCGAGGTATTCGAGGCAGCGTTGATGGTCCGGATAGGCGGGCCAGTGCCGCGGCATCGGGAAGTCGGTGTAGGCCGTGAGCGACTTGGAACTGATCAGCCGCGTCGATGCGAAGATCCGCGCGGAGGCCGTGCCGAATCGCCAGTTGCCCCCGATGCCCTCCTCGCGGTCGAGACATTCGGCGGCGATCCCGCAGGCGAGCAGGTTCTTGAGCGCGGTCAGGCCCGACGGTCCAGCGCCGATCACGCACCAAGGGGAAGCAGCGGGCGGCATGGCGGTTCCGTCAGGCTCCCGATCTGCCGCCCGCGACCGCAAGCAGGCCGCGGACGAGCCGATCCAGATCGTCGGTCGAGTGGTGCCAGGACAGGCTCGCCCGCAGCAGGCTCTCCCCCGCGGGCACGCTCGGCGGCCGGATCGCCGGCACGAACAGTCCCTCATCCGCCAGGTGGGCGGCCGCTGCGACCGCCGCCTCGGCCGTCCCCACGACCAGCGGCAGGATCTGGGCGTCGCCACCGACCGAGATGCCGGCATGCGCGAGACGGTCACGGACATCGGCCGCCCGGTCGAGGAGCTCGTGGCGACGGTGCGGCTCCTCGGCGAGAAGTTCCACGGCCCGCCAGGCGGCGGCCGCCACCGCCGGCGGATGCGCCGTCGAGAAGATCCAGGGCCGGGCCGCATGCGCGAGCCAGCGAATCAGGTCGGCATGGCCGGCCACGAAGCCGCCGCCGGCGCCGAGCGCCTTCGAGAGCGTGCCCACCCGGACATGCACCCCGTCCGCGCAGCCTGCCGCTTCGACGAGGCCGCTGCCGCGTTCGCCGAAGACTCCGGTGGCATGGGCTTCGTCGACCAGCACCATGGCGCCGTGACGGCGGGCGATCTCGCAGAGGTCGGCCAGCGGCGCGGCCGTGCCGTCCATCGAGAAAAGCGTGTCGGTGACGACGAGCCGGCGCTGGGCGGCCGGGGACGCGACGAGCGCGGCGTCGAGTGCCCGCATGTCACGGTGGGGATAGACGCTGATGTCGGCCCTGGAGAGCCGGCAGCCGTCGATGATGCTCGCGTGGTTGCGGGCGTCGCTGACGATCAGATCACCGGGCCCGACGAGGGCCGCGATCGCGGCGGTGTTGGCGGCGAACCCGCTGGGAAAAACGAGCGCGGCATCGACCGCGAGCAGCTCTGCGATCGCCCGTTCGAGCCGGTCGTGAGCCGCGGAGTGGCCGCTCACCAGGGGGCTCGCTCCGGCGCCAAAACCCTCGGCACAGGCGGCCTTCGCGGCGGCCTTCGCCAGCCGGACGTCGCCCGCGTAGCCCAGGTAGTCGTTCGCGCCGAAGTTGACGAGCGGCCGGCCGTCGAGCACGACCGCGCGGCCCTGCCTGCCGGTCCGGAGGCGCAGCCGCCGCTCGAGGCCGCGGGCCCGGATCTCGCCCCAGGCGGCGGCGATCCAACCGAGGGGCTCCGGCAGCGGCGGACCGGCGGGGGCGGGCGATCTCGATGCGGCGGGTTCGATGCGGCAGGTCATGGCCCCATAGTATGCCGCGCCGCCGGGAGCGACTCAGGTCGGCCTGTGGGCGAGCTTTTCGATCGTGCGGAACTCGGCCGCGGTCACGGGGTGCACCGACAGCCGGCTCCCGCGGCGCAGCAGCTCCATGCCGGCGAGCGCCTTGACGGTCCGCAGTTCCTCGAGCGGCACCTCCCGCGGGAAGATCTCGACGAGCCGCACGTCCACCATCGACCAGATGGGGCTGTCGGGGGAGGCCTTGGGATCGTGGTAGTCGCTGTGCGGATCCCAGGCCGAGGGATCCGGATAGGCCGTGCGGACGACTTCCACCACGCCCGCGACGGCGGATGGGGCGGCATTGGAATGGTAGAAGAGCGCCCGGTCGCCGACCTGCATGCCGCGCAGAAAGTTCCGCGCCTGGTAGTTCCGCACGCCCTCCCAGTGGGTCGTCTTTCGCTTGGCCTTGGCCAGGTCGTGGATCGAGAAGACGTCGGGCTCGCTCTTGATGAGCCAGTGCTGCATGGGAGTTCCGTGGTCGAGTCACCGGTTTTCGCGTGCGGTGCGGCATCCGTGGGCGGGCCTGCCACGGCACCATCGTGGCGGAAATGTTCCGCGGTGTCGAATCGGGGCAGGCGTCGACTCAGGCCGCCCGGGACCGACGGGGCGCGGCCTCGGCGAGGAACTCGGCGACCGCCGCGACGAGTCCGCGCGGATCGACTTGGAGGTCGGAGTCGCCGACGGCGCTGCGCGGATCGAAGTGCCGCACGCGGACAGGCGTCGCCAGATGCAGGTGGTAGTCGAGCCCGCGGTGATGGGCGATTTCGCGGAAGCAGGGCCAGATGCGATAGGGCGTGCCGATCTCGACGACCTTCGTGCCCGCCCGGCAGAACAGCAGGTTGGTCAGCCCTGCGCCATGCGGCCCGACCACGCACTCGGCCTGGGCGAAGAGCCTGATCTGCGCGGCGAGCGGCAGGGTCTCCGGCCGACACGGCACGAACCCCAGGGGGCCGAGTGCGCGGAGGACGGCGGCTTCGTTGGCGATCCGCCGGGCGCCGTGGCCGAGCCGCCGGATGAAGATGCGGGGCGCGGTCGTCGGCGCGAAGCCGACGGCGGCGGTGAGTCGCCGATGGAGGGCGTCGACCTTGCCATGGGACAGTCCATCGTGGACGCGTGAGGCCACGATCCTGTCGGCCGCGACGTGGGCGTTGCGCTCTGCCGGGACGACGCGGTCGGCGGCGACGCCCAGCAGCGCGAGCGCATCGCGCTGGAAGCGATGCCGGCGCGGAGCGTAGTAGCGGTCGATCTCGAGCCCGGCGGTGGCATAAAGCTCGAATCGGGGCAGCGCCTCGGTGAGCCAGTGGTAGTAGTTGTGGTGCGAGCCGGTGGTCAGGACCGCCACCGTTCCCGGCACCCGGCACGGCCGCGGCAGCGAGGGCAGCCGCAGCGGGTTGGTGGGCGTGTCGCCGCCAAAGCCGAAGCCCGAGACGTCCTCCACCGCTTCGGCGCCACCCGCGGAGATCACGATGCCGGCGTCGTGGGTGACGCTGGCGGCCGGCAGCACCGCCACGAAACGGTCGCTCGACGGCTGCGTCACCGTGCCGGCACGAAGCCGGTCGTACGCAGCGCGGGCGATGTCGTTGTCGATGAGCGCCCGCACCCGGTCGCTCGCCGCGAGGTCGCCGGAGACGTCGTGCGGGGGCAGGGTCGTCCGCGGGGACGATCCGAGTGCGATGATCCGGCAGCCGGGCGGGCCGTCGCCGCCGGCGAGATCGGCCGCGACCGCGGCGGTTCGTGGCGTCGGCACCCCGCAGCCCGGCCGGCCGCGAACAACCGACACGAACACGGGCCGCAAGCGCCGCTTCCAGATGCGCGTGATCCTGCTCATGGCGAGGAAGGTCGCAGCCCTCCGAGCGCCCGGCAAGGCGAGTTTCGTCCGTGACGGAGCGGGTCCAGCGAACCAATCAGGCCGCGAAGCGTACAGGCTTCGATGGCAACCCCGACCGCGTGGCGGCACGGGCACCGCCAGTCGCGTGTCACGGAGGGATTCCCGATGGTGCAACGCTTGGTGATGGTGGCGGTGGTCTGCGGCTGCCTGGCGGCGACGGTGCCGGCTCAGGCCCAGGTGGTCTTGGGCGGCGTGGGGCTCGTGCCGGTGGCCGTGCCCGCGCTCGTGCCGGCGCCGGTGGTCGTGGCCCGGCCGATCGTCGTGGCGCGGCCGGTGGTCGTGGCGGAACCCGTCTGCGTCGAGACGGTGGCCTACGCGGCCCCCGTCCCGGCGGCGGTCGTCGCGCCGACGCCCCATGCCTACAAGCACGCCTACCGGGCGACCCGCCGGGCGGTCCGCCGCGGCTGGTGGTGAAAAAGCGGGCGGGCCGGGCGCTTCCGCGCCCGGCCCGCCTCTCGATCGCGATCCTCACCCCGGCTCGCGGCCGGAGCGGGGCCGACTAGCAGCCCTTCTTGCAGCCGAGGCCGTGGCCCAGCAGGCCGCCGCGGCCGGCACCGTTGCCGTTGCCGGCGGCGCCGTTCGAGCAGCCGCAGGCGTCATCGGCCGGGACCTGCTCCTCGACGCACTTGCGGACCTTCGTGCACACCGACTTCGTCACCTTCTGCGGCACGCGGACGACGTACTTCTCGGTCTTGGTCTCCGAGACGTTGTCGCTGACGCACACGCTGTAGGTGCTGGTCCGCTGCTGCGGCACCATCACCGTGTAGGAGACTTCCTTCGACCGCTGCTCGGCGACGCACTTGTTCACCGTGTACTCGCGGGTCCGGGTCTCGTACCGGCACTTGTTGACGCACACCGTGCGGGTCCGGGTCTCCGGAACCATCTTGGTGACGCAGTAGGTGCCGGTCCGCTCCTCGAGGCGGCACTTGTTCACGCAGATCGTCCGGGTGCGGGTCTCCGGCACCATCTTCGTGACACAGTAGTTGCGGGTCCGCTCCTCGCAGCGCGACAGCTTCACGCAGTAGGTCCGGGTCCGCTCCTCGCACCGCTCCTTCCGCACGCAGATCGTCCGGCTGCGGTCCTCGATGCGGCACTTGCGGACGCAGTAGGTGAAGGGCACCTGCTCCGTCTCGCACTTCCACATCGTCGTCTCGACCTCGCGGGTCTCGCAGGTCGGGACCCACTTCCGGCAGCAGACCGTCTTCGGGCAGCAGGGATTGCCGGCGGCGTCGTACTTGCCGTTGGCGGAGATCTCCTTGACCTCGGTCTCCCAGTGGCCGCCGCGGACCGTCACCGTCTTGGTGCTCTTGACGGGCACCCGCTTGACGACCGTGCGAGAGCCGGTCATCTGCTCGGTGTAGGGCACGCTGACCTTGTAGGACTGCTCGATCTGCTCGGTGTAGGGCACCTTCACCATGTAGGTCGCGGTCCGCTCTTCGGTGTAGGGGACGCTGACCTTGTAGGTCGCCGTCCGCTCCTCCTTGACCGGCACCATCACCGTGTAGGTCTGCTCGACCTGCTCGGTGTAGGGCACCCGCACCTTCCAGCTGCGGGTCCGCTCCTCCTTCACCGGCACGCAGACCGTGTAGGACTGCTCGTGCTGCTCGGTGTAGGGGATCGCGACCTTGTACTCCTGCGTCCGCGTCTCGGGGACGTTGACGTTGACGGTGTAGTTGACCGTCTTCGACCGCGTCTCCGGCACCATCACGGTGTACTCGCGGGTCCGCTCCTCGATCCGCGGCACCTTCTTGTTCACCGTGAAGGAGCGCTCGCGGACCTCGGTCGTCCACTCGGTGGCCTCCACCTCGCGGATCTCCGGGACCCACTGCCACCGCTTCACGGTCTTCATGCAGGCGCCGGCATCACCGGCAACCTCGGCGGCGGGAGCCGCGTCGGCCTCGACGGCGGCCGGGGCCGCCGCGGCAGCTTCGGGCGCACCGACGAGGACGGAACCCTCGGCCGGGGCGGCCTTCGCGGCATCCTCACCACGAACGAACCCACCGGCGACACACACGCCAGCGGCGGCCACCCAGGGCAGGAAGCCGAACGTCAATCGCTTCTTCACAGGAACCTCCAGAGGAAAAAACTGGCCAAACGTTTCGCGCACACGTGTGCCGGGCATCCCGGGAATCGCACCCCCAGTCGGTGCTGTTCCGCCGCGATCCGTCCCGGCTGAGCCGGCGGGCCGCCGAACCCCCGTCGCGGGGAGCCGTACGTGAAGCTCCTTCGCGATCGCCAGGGTCTGCGCGACACGCAAACTCACAGCAGAAGATCGAGCTTTCGTGACCGAAAAACTCAGCCGGGCCGCGTTTCGTCCGCTGGCGCGGGTGGTGCCGATGGTGCCGGCGGCCGTGGGCAGTCGGGGGCGGTGCCCATGGGGCCGCCCTCGCAGCAGGTCTCGAGGATCTGGCCGCAGCGGCGGCAGACCAGCTTCGCCCGGATCTCGATCGTGTCGCCCAGGCAGATGGGGCAACGAGCAGACATCATGGGTTCAATGGTAGCCGGTGGCGGGCCCATTCGACGAGGCTTCGTCGAGGGGGGTCAGCCGACGAGGCTTCGTCGGGAGTGCCAGCCGACCAGCACCAGGCTTCGTCTCAGCCGACCAGGACGACGAACAGTTCCTTGGGCCCGTGGGCGCCGAGCACGAGGATCCGCTCGATGTCGCCGGTCCGACTCGGGCCGGTGATGAAGGAGAGCATGCTCGGCAATCGGCCGTCGTGTCGGTCGCGGGCCGCGTGCAGCGCGTCGGCCAGCGTGCCCACGACCTGGTCGACCGTGGCCACGACGACATGCACATGGGGCAGGATCGAGAGCGCGCGGCCGCCGCATGTGCGACTCGAAACGAGAATCGAGCCGGTCTGGGCCACCAGGCATTCGCAGGCCGTCAGGCCGGCGTCGCAGGCCTCGAGGGCGGACTTGTCGAAGCCCTCCGTGCCCACCTCGTGGGCGCCGCAAGGGATGCCGGCCAGCAGCGGCTCCACGAGCGGGTGCCGGTGCCAGGCGACCCGCTGCCAATCGCGTTCCCGGGCCAGAGCGAAGACATACTCGGTGGCGGCGTCGAGCGTGGGGACCCGCTGCACCACCGCCCGCAGCTTGCCGAGGTTTTCGACGAGCAGGTGCAGTCGGGCCTCCGGCGTGTCGCCCCCATCCGGCAGCCAGGGCCGTGCCGCCTCCTCGGGGAGGATCGTCAGGGTCGGCGTTGCGGCGGTGACAGGGGAGCCGCGGGATGCATCGGTCCCGGGCGGCTGTCCGACGGCGGCGTGCAGCAAGGCGTGTGGCACCTCCGCCGGCGCCCGCAGCGCCTCGCGGACGCGCGCCAGAATCACTTCTCGGGCCGAGTCGCCAGCCGGGGGCGTCATGGTCGCGGCTCCACCGCACGGCCGGTGGCGACCGCCGGGCCGCGCCGCCGCCATTGGTCGCGGAAGCTCCGCCCGGGCGCGGCCGGGAGGTCGCGGGTGGCCAGCCAATCGCGGACCAGCGGCGGACGCACCGCCTTGACCAGCGGCAGGAGCCGACGAAACACCGCGCCGCCGGTCGCGAACAGCCAGGGCCGCCGGGCCACCGCCACGAACATACGGTGCCCCAGCCGCTCCCAGCGGTTCGGCGCGGTCCGCGCGGCATTGCGCCGGTTGTGCAGAAGGTGGTGGTGGATGTCGATACGGACGGGGCAGGCGTCGGTGCAGGCGCCGCAGAGCGAACTGGCCGACGAGAGATGGTTCCAGTCGGCCAAGCCGCGAAGGTGCGGCGTGATCACGGAGCCGATCGGCCCCTGATACGTCGTGCCGTAGGTGAAGCCGCCGACGTTCTTGAAGATCGGGCAGACGTTCAGGCATGCACCGCAACGGATGCACTGCAGGCTGTCCCGCTGCTCGGGATCGGCCAGGATCGCCGTCCGGGCATTGTCGAGGAGCACCAGGTGCATTTCCTCGGGGCCGTCGGCTTCGCCCGGCCGCCGTGGGCCGGAGTAGAGCGTGTTGTAGCAGGTCATCGGCTGGCCGGCGCCGGCCGTGGCGAGCATCGGCAGGAGCACCGCCAGGTCGTCGAGACGCTCGACCACCTTCTCGATCCCGGAGATGGCGATGTGCACCCGCGGCAGCGCCGCGGTCAGCCGGGCGTTGCCCTCGTTCTCGGTGATCGAGATCTGGCCGGTCTCGGCGACGAGAAAGTTCGCGCCGGTGATGCCCACGTCGGCGTCGACGTAGAGCCGCCGCATGTGCCGCCGGGCGATCATCGTGAGCTCCTCGGGGCTGTCGGTTGGCGGCGTGCCGAGGTGCTTGCCGAACAGGTCGCTGATCTCGTCCCGGCGGACGTGCATGCAGGGAAAGACAAAGTGGTAGGGCGGCTCGCCGCGCAGCTGTTGGATGAACTCCCCGAGGTCGCTCTCCACCACGCCATAGCCCGACTGCTCGAGCGCGGCGTTCAAGTGGATCTCCTCGCTGGTCATGCACTTGCTCTTGATGACGGCCTTGGCCTTGGCGTCGCGCAGGAGGCCGAGCACGATCCCGCGGGCCTCCTCGGCGTCACGGGCCCAGTGCACCCGGCCGCCGTTGGCCTCGAACTGCTCCACGAATCGCGGCAAGAGCTCGTCGAGACGGTTGACCGCCGACCACTTCGCCAGGCTGGCGGCGTCACGGGCATGCTCCCAGTCGCGATAGCGCGACTTCTGGGCGTCGCGGCTCGCGTAATAACCGCCGAGGGCCCTGCGGACGAAGGCCCGGTGGTCGGTGTCCTTGACGTGGGCCGCGGCATCCCGCAGAAACCGCTTCTTCGCCGGCGGTGGTGCTGCGGAGGCCGTGACGGTGGGAGCGGTCATGACGGTAATCATAGCGGTCGGGCGGAATCGGTCGGTATCGGCTCCCGCGTCGGTCGCATCGAGGCCCGGGCCGCGTGGATTTCCGCCACGCGGAAGGGTACAACGGATGGGCAGGCGGTCGTCGCCCGCCTTGATCTGCATGCCGGGCGTGTGACCGGAGCCAGGCCGGGGGACGAGCCGCAGAAAACCGAGGAACGCATGCTGTCGGCGGCCGCGATCGACCGCTTGCTCTGGGTGGGGTCGCTCTGGATCCTGCTTGCCGGAGCCTGGACGGCGATGTGTCTGTGGGTCGATGAGGACGCTCCGGAAATCCTCGGCGAGGATTTTCCGTGGACGCTGCCCTTCGTGTCGGCAGGCGCCCTCTTCTTCCTCCTGACCTACCAGTACGGACTCGGGCTCCTGCCGCTCTTCCTGGCCACGTTTCTGGCAGGCAGCCTCGGATACGTCGTCTATCGCGACAGCAAGGCGTCTTCCACCAGGCGGATTCTCAGCTGGCGGTTCCTACGCAAGGTGCTGCTGGCCGCCGCCGAAAAGCTCGGCGTCGAGGAGACGGTCGAGGGCTGGCTGCCCGCGGCGGGCCTGCGGCATCAGGCTGTCCCGGCGGAGGCCGCGGTCATCATCCTGAAGAAGGACGGAAATCCGGTGGATGGCCAGGGCAAGGACGGACTCGACCGGGAGGCGTCGCGGGCCATCAAGAGTGTGCAGCAGATCTTCGAGAAGGCGATCGACATGCGTGCCACGGATATCCATCTCGAGCCCAAGGAGGGCGAGGAGATGGTGGTCCGCTGCCGCATCGACGGCATCATGCAGAACGCCATGTCGCTCAAGGGATCGGCGGGCAAGGCGGTGGTCTCGGCCCTCAAGGTATGCGCCGACATGGACATCGCGGAGCGCAGGCGGCCGCAGGACGGCGCCTTCGCCGTGCTGAAGGGCGGTCACAAGTTCGATGTGCGCGGCGCCACCGGCCCGACGAGCTTCGGCGAGAAGATGGCGCTGCGACTGCTCGACGCGGATGCGAGCGTGATCAAGGGGGGGCTCGAGTCCTTGGGCATGCGGGAATCGATGCTCAAGACGCTGAAGGCCATCGTGCAGCAGCCGCACGGCATGCTCATCGTCTGCGGCCCCACCGGCTCGGGCAAGACGACGACCCTCTACGTCGCGCTCGGCGAGATCGACGTCCTCTCCAAGAACATCGTCACGATCGAGGATCCGATCGAATACCGGTTGGACAACATCTCGCAGACCGCGGTCAATCCCGCCGCCGACCTGACCTTCGCCAAGATCCTGAGGTCGGTCCTGCGGCAGGACCCCGACGTGATCCTGGTCGGTGAGATTCGGGACAAGGAGACGGCCGAGATCGCGATGCAGGCCGCGCTCACCGGCCACTTCGTCTTCACGACGCTCCATGCCAACGACACCGCGACGACCGTCACGCGGCTGCTCGACATCGGCATCGACACCACGCTCCTGCAGTCGGCGGTGACCGCTGTGCTCGCGCAGCGGCTCGTGAGGGTGCTCTGCCCGAAGTGCAAGGAGCCGTATCCGGCGCCGGAGGAGTTTCGGCAGAAGATCGGCGCCCCGGCCGACAAGGAGGTGACGATCTACAAGGAGAAGGGCTGCCCTGCCTGCCACGGCACCGGCTACCGCGGTCGGACGGGCGTGCACGAACTGCTCGTCTTCGACAACGCGATCCGTGACCTGCTCGTCGGCCATCCGTCGATCCAGGCCATCCGGGCGGCGGCCCGCAAATCGGGCGCCCGCACGCTCCAGGAGGCGGGCATCGCCAAGGTGCTCGCCGGCGTGACGAGCCTCAACGAGATCGTGAGAGTGACCAAATGATGCCGATCGTGCGGTGCGCGGGCGGCGCGGGGAGGCGGCCATGCTGAACGGTTTCGCCGGGGCCGGGACGCTGCTGGCGGCCGGTGCGCTCCAGGGCTTGGGCAACGCCATGGTCGCCGCGGCGGTGCTCGGCATGGTCGCTTACGGCGCCCAGCAGGGACTCTTCCTGGCCGTGCTGGCCGGGATCCACGCGCTTGTGTCGCTCGTGGTGAGCCTGGCGTTCGCGGACCGGCTCGCCACCCTGCTCGTGTCGTTCGAGGTGCCGGCCGCCTATTCCTATCCCGCGGCCTTCGGCATCCTGCTGGTCGGCACGGCGGTGGCGATCCGGCTGGCGATCGGAGGTTACGTACCGCGGGACGTGGTCAAGCTGCAGCCGAATATCGACAAGCTCGGGGGCGGCCTCGTCGGGGCCGTGGCGGGCATCGTCGTCGCCGGCATCGCGCTGATCGCCTGTTCGATCGCGCCGGTGCCGGAGTCGCTGCGGATCGACGGTGCCAAGCTGTCCTACGACATGGGCACGCGGATGCTGCGGACGTTCGCCCGTTGCGTCGAGCCCGACGAGGCGCAGCGTCAGGTGTTGCTCGACGGCGAGCCGAGCAGCGAGGCGGCACCGCTCCCTCCCCCTCCTCCCCCTCCGCCCGCCGAGGAGCCCGTCTCACCCGGGCTCACCGACGGCGCCGGCGAGCAGACCGAAGAGCGCCCGGAAGACGATGCCTCGTCCCCGTCGAGGCGCCGCCGCCGAAAGAAGACGGAGCCCCCGCCGCCGCCCCCACCACCGCCGCCCGAGCCCGCCTGGAGCGAGCCGTTCGTCGACTCGAACGGCAACAAGAAGCGGGACGACGACGAGCCCTATCTCGATACGGACGGCGATGGTGCGTTCACGCTCAGGCTCAAGCCGCAGGACACGAATGGCAACGGGCGTCGGGACATCGGCCTCATCGAGATGTATCGGCTCCATGCCTGGGGGCCGAAGGTGATGGCGGAGTTCGATCCCGGCGAGGTGGCGGACTCCGCCGCCGCGGCCCCCGCCCCCGTACCGACGCCTTGACGCTCGGCCGCCGTCAGTGGCCCGCCGGACGCTCGGGCACGGTGCCCGCCAAGACCTCGGCCAGATGCACCGTGCGGGCCCGCTTCCCGGCGCGGGCGAGCCAGCCGTCGAGCTGCAGCTGGCAGCTCGGATCGCTCGAGACGATGTAGCCGCAGTCGGTGCGATCGAGCGACCCGCCCTTCACCTCGGCCATCGCCGTGGAGATCATGGGGAACTTCACGCTGAAGAGCCCGCCGAAGCCGCAGCAGCTTTCGGGCTCGTCGCATTCGACCAGCTCCAGGTCCCGCACCGCCCTCAGGAGCACCCGTGGCGCCTCCTTGATGCGGAGCTCGCGCAGGCCGTGGCAGCCGTCGTGGTACGTGACGCGATGGGGAAACCTCGCGCCCACGTCGGTGACGCCGAGCTTGTCGACGAGAAACTCGCCGAACTCGAACGTTCGCGCCGCCAGGTCGAGCGCATCCTGCTCGTGGGGCGTGCCCTCGAGGAGCTGCGGATAGAAGACCCGCATCATCGCGACGCAGGATCCGCTCGGGCCCACGACGGCCTCGGCGCCGGCGAACACCTCCACCGCCCGCACCGCCACCGCCCGCGCTTCGTCCCAGTAGCCCGCGTTGAAGCTCGGCTGGCCGCAGCAGGTCTGGGCGGCACGAAACTCGACCCGGTGCCCCAGTCGCTCGAGCACCTGGACGACCGCCAGCCCCACCTGCGGGGTCATCTGGTCGACGAAGCATGGGATAAAGAGGCTGACGTTCATGCCCGTGGCGTCGGCTTGCCCGACCCGCGCCGGGCGATCGCCCGCACCATCGCGGCGCCCATGTCGGCGGGGCTCTCCGCGATCTCGATCCCCGCGTCCCGCAGGGCGGCGAGCTTGGCGTCGGCCGTGCCCTTGCCGCCGGAGATGATCGCCCCGGCGTGGCCCATCCGCTTGCCGGGGGGCGCCGTCCGGCCGGCGATGAAGGCGGCCACGGGCTTGCTGACGTGGCGCTTGACGTATTCCGCCGCCTCCTCTTCGGCCGACCCACCGATCTCGCCCATCATCAGGATGGCATGGGTGTCGGGATCGGCCTCGAACAGCGCGAGGATGTCGATGAAGCTCGAGCCGACCAACGGGTCGCCGCCCAGGCCGACGCACGTGCTCTGGCCGTGGCCGAGTTGCGTGAGCTGCCAGACGGCCTCGTAGGTGAGCGTTCCAGAACGGCTCATCACGCCGACGTGGCCGGGCGTGTGGATGTAGCCGGGCATGATGCCGATCTTGCACTGCCCCGGCGTGATCACCCCGGGGCAGTTCGGGCCGATGAGCCGGCTCGCGGATGCCTGCACCACGGGCAGCACGCGGGCCATGTCGAGAACGGGGATGCCCTCGGTGATGGCGATCACGAGTTCGATGCCCGCGCCGACAGCCTCGAGGATCGCATCGGCCGCGAACGGCGGCGGCACGAAGATCATCGTCGCGTTCGCCCCCGTCGCGTCGCGGGCCTCGGCGACCGTGTTGAACACCGGCAGGCCGGCGACGGTTTCGCCCGCCTTGCCCGGCGTGACACCGCCGACCATGCGGGTGCCGTATTCCAGGCAGCCACGGGTGTGGAACTCGCCCACCTTGCCGGTGATGCCCTGGCAGAGGACGCGGGTGTCGCTGTTGACGAGGATGCTCATGGGTGTGGGCCGCGTGGGACGGTGTGGGGAGGTTGGTTCGGAGCTGCTGAGAAAGCGGATCGAGACAGAGGTCAGGCCTTGCTGGCCGCGACCACCTTCTTCGCGGCGTCGGTCAGTCCGTCGGCGGTGATGATGGACGTGCCGCTCGAGGCGAGGATCTTCTTGCCCTCCTCCACCTCGGTGCCTTCGAGTCGGACCACGAGCGGCACGGTGAAGCCCACCGTCTTCGAGGCCTCGACGATGGCGCTGGCGATCGTGGTGCACCGCATGATGCCGCCGAAGATGTTGACGAGGATCGCCTTGACGTGGGGGTCCGAGAGGATGATGCGGAACGCCTCGGTCACCTGGTCGACGTTGGCCCCGCCGCCCACGTCGAGGAAGTTGGCGGGCTCGCCGCCGTGGTGCTTGACCAGGTCCATCGTGCTCATCGCCAGGCCGGCGCCATTGACGAGGCAGCCGATCGTGCCGGAGAGCTTGACGTACGAGAGGCCCGCGGCCGCGGCCCGGGTCTCCGCCGGCTCCTCCTCGGCCTCGTCTCGCAAAGCGGCCAGATCCTTGTGGCGGAAGAGTGCGTTGTCGTCGAACGTCACCTTGGCGTCGAGGGCGACGAGGCCGCCGTCCTTCGTGAGCACCAGCGGATTGATCTCGACGAGCGACGCGTCGAGCGCGACGAAGGCGGCGCAGAGCTTGCGAAAGAAGGTCTCGGCATGCCGCCAGCTGGAGGTCGGGAGGCCGAGCTTCGCGGCCAGGAGACGGGTCTGCCAGGCGGCCAGGCCCCGGTCGGGGTCGAACGGCTCGCTCAGGATCAGCTCGGGCGTCTTGGCGGCGACCTCCTCGATGTCCATGCCGCCGGCGGTGCTCGCGATCAAGACCGGCGATCCCGCCCGACGATCGACGAGCACGGCGCAGTAGAGTTCGCGGTCGATCGCGCAGCCACTTTCCACGAACACCTGCCTGACGACCTGGCCCTCGGGCCCGGTCTGGATGGTCACGAGCGTGTTGCCGAGGAGCCCTCGCGCGATGCGGGTCGCGTCATCGGCCGACCGGGCCAGTTCCACCCCGCGCTGCGTCGATCCCTTCACCTGGCCCTTGCCTCGTCCTCCGGCATGGATCTGGGCCTTGACGGCGCAGACCGGCGTGCCGAGGGCCGTGAATGCGGCGGCGGCCTCCTCGGGGGAGCGGGCCACGCGGCCGGCGAGCACGGGCACCCCGGCGGCCCGGAGCAGATCCTTCGCCTGGTACTCGTGAATCTTCATCGTGAGCCTCTCCTGACGGGCCGGCGAGTCGGACGGGGACGTGGTCGGAGGCCGACGTCGGATCGCGCCGTGCCCGCCGGTGCGGCGGGCGACGGCCCCGCGCGGACGACCGGGGCGTCAATATGGCATGAACCGGTGCGGCTTCCAAGCGGCCGCTGCGCCCCGGCCCCGGCCCGTTCGGCCGCCGCCACGCGGCGCACGAGGGTCGGGCCGGGCCGTGTCACCGCCGACCCGACGTGAAGGGAAGCCGGTCGGCACTGTATGGTGTCCGAGGCCGAGGGCGGCCAGGAGGCGGTCATCCTCCGGCTCAGCGCCTCCGCCGCCGTCCACCCCCACGCCATGCCGCTGCCACGCGTCGTCATCGATCTGGAGAAGCTCCGCCACATCAACTGTGGCCTGGGCCGCTTCTCGCTCCATCTCGGCGGCGAGCTGCTCGCCATCGCCCCCGGCCGGTTTCAGCCCGTCTTCCTCCTGCCGCGGGGAGCCGAGCGGTATTTCCCCGCCGGAGGCTTCGAGACGATCGCCGTCGCCCCCTGGAACAAGGAGGCGGTCCGCCGGCTCTACCGGCCGCTCGTGGCGCCCTGGTTCGCGTCGCGGCGGGCGGACCTCTGGCATGTGACCAGTCAGATGTCGAAGTATCTGCCGCTCGATCCCCGGGTGCCGGTGGTGCTCACGATCCACGACCTGAACTTCCTGCACGAGTCGCCGGGTGAGCCGCGTGCCGAGGAGATCGATCGCAAGCTCGCCGACATCCAGCGGAAGGTCGACCGGGCCGCGGTGATCGTCGCCGATTCGGCGTACGTGGCCGACGACGTGGCCCGCCATCTCGACCTCCGCGGCCGTCCTATCCGTGTCGTGCCGTTGGCGGTCTCGCGGCCCCCGCAGGCGTCGGTCGAACGCCCGGCATTCCTCGCGCCCGGGCCGTTCCTGCTCTCCATCGGCAACTGCCTGCCGCACAAGAACTTCCACGTGCTCTTCGACCTGGCCGCGCGGCTGCCGGACGTCCGGCTGGTGATCGCCGGGAAGAAGACGACGCCATACGGCGAGTTTCTCGAGCGTGAGGTGGCTGCCCGCGGCTTGGGCAACCGGGTGATCCTGCCGGGCGAGGTCTCCGATGGCGACCGACAATGGCTCTACGAGCGGTGCGAGGCCTTTCTCTTTCCGTCGCTCACCGAGGGCTTCGGTTTTCCGGTGCTCGAGGCGATGCAGTGCGGCAAGCCGGTGTTCGTCTCGCGGCGGACGAGCCTTCCGGAGGTCGCGGGTGAACTCGGCTGTTACTTCGCAGGCTACGAGCCCGAGGCGCTCGAGCGTGTCTACCGGGAAGGCATGGAGCGGCACCGGGCCGATGCCGGCATGCCGGCGCGGCTCAAGGCCCACGCCGCGAGTTTTTCCTGGGCGGCGACGGCCCGGGGCTACGCCGATGTGTACGCGGGGGTCCTGGCCGGCTCCCGCGGCTGATTCACCGACCAAAACTGCCGTATCGCCGGCCCGAGGGCCCTGCTAGCCTTCCGCCCCGACGGCCCCGAGATCCACCGATTGCGGTGGGGCGGAGGTCGCTCGAATCAGCCAGCAACGCAGGGAGATTTTCGATGCAGCGGCGTGCCTTGGTCACGGGTGTCACGGGGCAGGACGGGTCGTACCTCGCCGAGTTGCTCATCGGCAAAGGCTACGAGGTGCACGGCCTGCGGCGGCGTTCGAGCACCTTCGGCACCCAGCGGATCGAGCACCTGATCTTCGGCGACAAGCCGCGACTGCACCTGCACTACGGCGACCTGTCCGACGGCAACGGCCTGATGCGGCTCCTCCGCGAAGTGCGGCCGCACGAGGTCTACAACCTCGCGGCGCAGAGCCACGTGCGTGTGAGCTTCGATCAGCCCGCCTACACGGCCGACGTCACCGCCGTGGGCACGCTGCGGCTGCTCGAGGCGATCCGTGACGTGCAGGACGACACCGGCGAGGAGATCCGCTTCTACCAGGCGTCGAGCTCCGAGATGTACGGCAAGGTGGTCGAGACGCCCCAGAAGGAGACCACGCCCTTCTACCCACGGAGCCCCTACGGCGTCGCCAAGGTCTACGCCCATTGGATCACCGTGAACTATCGCGAGAGCTACGGCCTCCATGCCTCCTGCGGCATCCTCTTCAACCACGAGAGCCCGCGGCGCGGCGAGACGTTCGTGACCCGCAAGATCACCCGCGGTGCCACCCGCATCAAGCTCGGCCTCCAGGAGAAGCTCTATCTCGGCAACCTCGACGCCCAGCGCGACTGGGGCTACGCCGGCGACTACGTCGAGGCGATGTGGCGGATGCTGCAGCAGGACAAGCCCGACGACTACGTGGTGGCGACCAACGAGCTCTACTCGGTCCGTGAGTTCTGCGAGAAGACCTTCTCGCGGCTCGGCCTCGACTATCGCAACCACGTCGAGATCGATCCCCGCTACTACCGGCCGGCCGAGGTCGACCTGCTGCTCGGCGACGCCACCAAGGCCCGCACGCGGCTGGGCTGGAAGCCCCAGACCAGTTTCGACCAGCTCGTCGCGATGATGGTCGACGGGGATCTCGAACTCGCTGCGCAGGAGAAGTCCCTGGCGGAGCGCGAGGCGCAGAGGGTGCGTCGTGCGGCAGCCTGATCCTGACAGTCCGGGGGGCGGCGGTCGCCGCCCCCGTCGCCCCGAACAGTCGCGGGCCGTGGCCGGCACCCGCCGGCCGGCCAGCTCCCCGATCCGGCCCCAGGAGCGGTTCCCGTCATGATCTCGTACGCCCAGAACTTCGAGGACGTGATCCTGCATCGCGTCTTCCATAACGTCCGCGACGGCCGTTACATCGACGTCGGGGCCTACGATCCCGCGATCGATTCGGTCACCAAGCACTTCTACGACCGCGGCTGGTCGGGGGTGAACGTCGAGCCGGTGGAGCGTTTTCACCTGAAGTTCGAGGAGCACCGCCCGCGGGATTGGAACCTGAATGTCGTGCTCGGGCAGTCGCGTGGCGCGGTCGAGTTCGTCGAGTGGGGCGACTCGGGGCTGTCCACCTGCCGTGACACGCTGAACGCCGCGACCATGGCGGGGCTGGGGCTGGTGAAGACGACCCACACGGTCCGCATGATCACGCTGGCCGACGTGACCAGCCAACTCGACGGGAAGGACGTGCAGTTCCTGAAGATCGACGTCGAAGGGGCGGAGCGGGACGTCCTGCTCGGCGGGGAATGGCGGGCGTTTCGGCCGCGGGTGATCCTTCTCGAGGCGATCAAGCCGAAGCTGCCCGGCTGCGACATCCACTCCTACGAGCCGACCTGGCAGGAGTGGGAGGGCATCCTCTTCGAGCACGGGTACGAGTTCGGTCTGTTCGACGGCTTGAACCGCTTCTACTACCGCCGCGAGGAGCCCGAACTGCGGGTGCCACTCTCCTATCCCGCCAATGTCACCGACGGCTTCACGCTCGTGCCCGGCCACTTCCTCGCCTCCGGCGGGGCGGCGGCCGCGTGAGCGCAACAGGGTCGGGCGGCCCGGCTGCGGCCGCCCCCAGCAGGAAAGGCTCGCACGTGAAGATCTGGTACGACGTCTCCGACCTGGTGTCGTGGTCGGCGCGGCACCTCACCGGTATCCAAAGGACGAGCGTCGGCATCCTCAACGGGCTGGGCGAACTGGACGTCGACGTGCGGCTCGTGCGGTTCGACGTGCCCGCGGGGCGGTTCGTGCCCCTCGAGGCGTCCGCGCTGCCCGAGGCCATCCGCCGCCATCTTCGCTCCGTCGGCGCGGTCTCCGCCCCGCCCAACGCCGACGTTGCAGCCGCGCCGGCGGCCGTGCCGCCCGCGGTGGTCGCGCCATCGCGCAAGCGCCCGCGGAAGCGTCTGGCCGCCCGCGTGTTCGGGACGGATCGTCACGCAGAGGACGTGCGGTCGGCATTCCGACAGTTCAAGCAGGCCGCACGGCAGCTGCGGGCGAGCGTCGGCGAGTGGGCGACCAGTCGGCTGGCTCCGAAACCCGCCCCTGGGGCGCTCACGTCCGCCCCGCTGACGATGCGGCGGCCGGTCCCCGTCGTCGATACGGCGCCGGAGGCGACGGCCTTCGCCGCGCCGGGCGACGCGCTCGTCTCGGTGGGGGCCACCTGGTGCCTGCCGGGGCACGCCGAGGCGGCAGCCGTCCTGCGAAGCCGCGGCGTGTGCGTGGCCCGGATGATCTACGACCTCATCCCCACCATCCGCCCGCAGTGGCTCGAGCCGGAGCACACGCAGGCGATCACGCTCTGGGTCCGCGAGGTGCTCGCCGGATCGGATCGCGTGTTGACGATTTCCGAGTACTCCCGGCGCGAGATCGAGCACTACTGTGCCGAATGCCGGTTCGACCTGCCGGTCCTCTCCGTGGTGCGGCTGGGCGACGTGCTCGAACCGGCCGCTTCCGGCCACGGGCCGGCGGCGTTGCCGAAGTTCGTGCCGTCGCGACCATTCTTCCTCTGCGTGTCGACGCTCGATGTCCGCAAAAACCATCGCCTTCTCTACGACGCCTGGACGCAGTTGGCGTCCCGGCGGGGCGACGCCTGTCCCGACTTGGTCTGCATCGGCATGGCCCACCTTCACGTCACCGATCTCCTGCGGGAGTTACGGCAGGATCGGGCCGTCAATCGGCGGATTCACGTCCTCCACGGCGTGGAGGATTTCGAACTCGACTGGTACTACAAGAACTGCGCGGCCACGCTCTATCCCTCCAAGTACGAGGGCTGGGGCCTGCCGGTCGCGGAGAGCCTCGGCCACGGACGGCTCTGTCTGGCGTCGCACGCCACGAGCATTCCCGAGATCAGCAGCGATCTGCCGGAGTTCTTCGATCCCTTCGACGTGCACGGCGTCGCCGGGCTCGTGGAGCGGGTGCTCGATGACCCGGCCTGGGTGCAGGAGCGGGAAGAGCGGATCCGGGCGGAGTTTCAGCCGACGGAATGGCGGGAGACGGCCGCTCAGGTGCTTTCCGCCCTGGACGTGTCGGACGTGCAGCCGAGGCTTGCCGTCTGGCCCCAGCCGAATGACGAGGCCGACGTCGCTGCGGACCGGGCGGCACGGCAGAACACATTGAGGGCAGCATGACGACGGCCGACAGGCAGGAGCCGGCGGGCGAAGCGGCGGTGTGGCAAGGCGGCCGCCGCATCCTGCTCGACTGCACGCAGACGATCGCGACCCCGCGGAGTGCCGGCATCCCGCGAGTCGTGCGGAGCATCGCCCGGCACGCGGCGGCCGCCGCGCTGCATCAGGCGGTCCTCGTGCCGGTCTGGTTCGACGAAGATCGCTTTTTCTCGCTCGGCTTGAGCACGTCGGGCGACATCGTGGCGCCGCTACGTCCGCAGCCCGTGCAGCTGCATCCCCTGCTGCGGCGGCTGCACAAGCTGCTCGTGCCGCGGACGATCCTGCGGGCCGCGCGGCGCGAATGGCGCAAGCTTCGCTGGCGGATCGGCTGGCCGCCGCCGGGCGAGGTGATCGAGTTCGGGCCCGACGACACGCTGCTCCTGGCGGATTCGTCCTGGGGGATCGACTACTGGAGCGTGGTCGACGACGCGCGGGCCAAGGGCACGCGGCTGGGAATCGTGCAGTACGACTTCATTCCGCACACGCATCCCGACCTCGTGCCGAACAAGCTGCCGACGACGTTTCGCTTCTGGATGCGGAACGCTCTCGAGCGGGCCGACTTCGTCGCGGCGATCTCCGAATCGGTCGCCGTGGAGGCCCGCGACGAGCTGCGGCGGTCGAACCGCGACCCGGACGGAGGCCGGCCGCTGGTGCGGTCGTTCCGGCTGGGCGCCGATGTCAGGCCGACGGCCAAGGCGGAGCCTCCCCGACCCGAGCTCGACGCCTTCGTGCAGGCCGGCGCGATGGGTCCCTATCTCACCGTCGGTACGATCGAGCCACGCAAGAATCAGACGGTCCTGCTCGATGCGTTCGAGCGCATCTGGCAGGACGCCCCCGAAGCCAGGCTCCTGGTGGCCGGGTTTGTCGGCTGGAAAGGGGAGGCGGTGGTCGAGCGGCTCAAGGCCCATCCGCGGTACGGGAGCCACCTGCTCCACTTCGGAGACCTGAGCGACGCGGAGTTGCTCTATGCCTATCGGCATGCGCGGGCTTTGGTCTTCCCGTCGCGGGCGGAGGGCTACGGCCTGCCGATCGTCGAGGCGCTCGCCCACCGGATGCGGGTCTTCGCCTCAGACATTCCACCGCACCGGGAGGTGGGGCAGAGCCACTGTGTCTATTTTCCGCCGCAGGATCCGGCGGCACTGGCCGCGCAGGTCGTCCGCTTCGAGCGGGACGGCGTTTTCGCGGCGGACGAGGGGGACGGGAATTTCAGCCCGCCGACGTGGCGGCGGGCCGTCGAGCAACTGATGGAGATCGCCTTCGCGGCGGAGCCGAAGGCCTCGCGTCGGAGACGGACCGACAGGGCGGCGGCGTAGGCACCCGAGAATCCGAGCGACATCGACCGCGGCCGAGCGGCCGCGGGCTTCCGAGCACGAAGGTATCAGGGCACGCAGGTTCACAGACGGGAGGACGACATGTCGGCAGTCAGCGAACTCTTCGGATCGATCACCGCGTGGTGGCCCTGGACCACGGGCATGGCCGTTCAGCCGGCCAGCCCGCCGACACCGGTGCGGATCGCGGTCGACAGCTTTCTCAAGGCCGATCGTTCGCTTCTGCTCGGGGCCGAGCGACCGGAGCGGCTTGTGTCGTCGTTGTGCACGTTCGGCGAACTCGACAGCCCGCGGTTCCGCCATTGGGCGGCCGTCATCCAGGAGCCCTGGCGGCCGCATCGCAAGCTGTGGGAGCTGGCCTACATCTGCCAGGCGCTCGACGAGAGGGATATGCTGCGGCCGGGCCGTCGGGGACTGGGCTTCGCCGTGGGCGCCGAGAAGCTGCCGTCCGTCTTCGCCGCCCGTGGCTGCCGGATCACGGCGACCGACCTGCCTGCGGAGGATGAGCGCAATCAAGCCTGGGCCCAGACCGGACAATGGGTCGGCAATCTCGATGCGCTCAACGCCTTCGGCCTCTGTCCGGCACCGGAGTTCCGGGAGCTGGTCACCTACCGTCCGGTCGACATGAACCAGATTCCCGCCGACCTCACCGGATTCGACTTCACCTGGTCGACCTGCTCCTTCGAGCATTGCGGCAGCATCGACCTGGGGCTGCGGTTCCTCGAGGAGCAGATGCGGTGCCTCGCCCCCGGCGGCGTCGCGGTGCACACGACCGAGTTCAATCTCTCATCGAACGACGCCACGGTCTCCGACGGCGGCTGTGTGATCTTCCGGCTGCAGGACATCGAGCGCGTCGTGGGGCGGCTCCGGGAGCAGGGGCACGAAGTGGAGCCGATCGACCTGTCGACCGGCACGGCGGAGCTCGATCTCCACATCGATCCACCGCCGTACTCCCAGGACCGCCACCTGAGGCTCTCGCTCTTCGGCTACGCTTCAACGTCGATCGCGCTGATCATCCGGAAGCGGGCGGGCTGAAGCGGCCGATCAGGTGACTTTCGGGAAGACGACGAGTCCCTTGGCCGAGTTGGAGAGCTTGCGGACGTTGCCGACCCACGACGTGTAGCAGACGCCCGTCCCGGTGCAGTTGCCCAATGCCCGGACGCCGACTTGGTTGTACTGCACGACGTTGCCGAGCGTGGAGTCGTTGGCGACCCCGAAGAGGAAGTTGCGGGCGTTGATCAAGAGCGCGCCGTTCTGGCTGGCCGTGAGCGTGTTGCGATAGAAACCGGTGCCCGTGAGCGTGCCGGCCGCCCAGAGGGCGTTGCCCTTCGATGCGGTCAGCGTGTTGCCGACGCCGGCGGCCGAGCCGCCCACGGTCAGTCCGGTGGCGTTCTCGAGCACCATCGCGTTGCCGCCATAGGCGCTCGCCGAGAAGATGTTGCCTGCAATCGTGGTGTTGGTCATGGGGCCGGCGGCATAGAGGCCGTGGACCGTGGAGGCGACGTAGTTGCCGACGCCCGTGCCGACCGTGGTCGCCGCGCCGCCGACGAAGAAGGGCGTCGCCGCCGCCGTCGAGACGGCGTTGATCAGCTGGATGCCGGTCGTCTGGCCGGTGATGGAGTTGCCGGCGATCGTCGTGCCGGTGAGGTGGCCGACCGCCCGCACGCCGGTCGTGCCGCCGGTGATCGTGTTGCCGCTGCCGTCGCCGCCGAGCGCGAGACCCTGAGCATCGACGAGCGACACGCCCAGATGATTCGACGACAAGCCGTTGCCCCGGATGAAGCTGCCGGCCATGTTGCCCGTCGCCAGGATGCCGGTTTCGGTGTTCGATTCGAGCGTGTTCTTGAAGGCCGTCGCTGTGCCGCCGACGTTGAGATTCTGCGTGGCGGAGAGCGAGGCGCCGACACGGTTCGAGCTCAGCGTGTTGCCGATCACGGCGGTGTCCGTGTAATCGCCCGCCGTCGCCGCAAGGCCCGCGGCCGTGTTGCCCGTGATCGCGTTGGCGAGGTTCGAGGTCGAGCCGCCGACCTGCAGCCCCGTGATCTTCCCGCCGAACGTGGCCAGCAGGTTCACGCCGTTGCGGCCGTTGGAGGAGATCGTGTTGCCGCGGATCGTCGAGCCGGTGTAGCTGCCGCCGTTGACGAGCACGCCGTCGAGACTGTTGGCCGTGATGGTGTTGCCGGCGGTGGATCCGCTCGTGTTGGCACCGCCGATCGCCAGCCCCGCGAGTGCACCGCCGCCGCTTCGCAGGTTGAGCGACACGCCGTTCTCGTTGTAGCGGATCGTGTTGCCCTGGATGACGGTGCTGGTGTAAGTGCCGCCGAAGACACCGACGCCGTCGGCCGCATTCGATTCGATCGTGTTGCCGGCGCCGGCGGCGGTCCCGCCGATGGCGAGCCCCTGCAGGGTCTGTCCCGCCGCGAACAGCGCGACGCCGAAGCCGCCGTTGGAGGCGATGCCGTTGCCGGTGATCGTGGTGCCCGTGAAGATGCCCGGCCCGACCTCGACCCCGTTGTCCTGATTGAAGTTGATGGTGTTGGCCGTGCCGGTGGCCGTGCCGCCGAGGGTGAGCCCCGAGAGCGTGCCGCCGCCACCGCCGAGGAGGACGCCGTCGCCGTAGTTGGCCGTGATCGTGTTGCCCGTGACGACGGTGCTTGCGTAGCTGCCCGGCTGGAAGAAAAGCCCGGTGGTGTTGTACTGGATCGTGTTGCCGGCCCCCGCGCCGCCGATCGTGAGGCTCGAAACGCCCCCGTTGACGACGATGCCGCTCTTGTCGTTGAGCGAGATCGTGTTGCCCGCGATCGTCGTGCCGGTGTAGGTGCCGCTGACGAGTTCGATGCCGTTGTTGTTGCGGGTGAGCGTCAGCCCCTTGAACGTGCTGCCGGTGGAGCCACCGAGGAGGTACAGGCCGCTGTCGAAGTTCTGGATCGTCAGTGCGATGCCGTTGAGCGAGACGCTGTTGGCCCCGCCGGCGATCGAGAGGCCGTCGGCGCCGGCCGCCTGCGAGCCGTCGAGCGTGACCGCGGTCGTCGTGCCACCGAAGGAGAACGTGGTTCCGGCGGGGTTGGTGAGGGCCGGCAGCGCCGAGGCGACGCTGATCGTGGCCGCGCCGAGATCCTGGAAGGTGATCGTCTCCGCGACCTTCGCCGCGTTGACCGTCTCGATCGCCTGTCGCAGTGACCCCGAGCCAGAGTCGTTGGTGTTCGTGACGGTGACGGCCAGGAGCGTCCGTGACTCGAGCGATTCGCCGCCGAGCCGGTGGTGGGCCGTCGGGGGTGTGCGGCGGGGCCGTCGCGGGGCAGCCGGGAAAAGCGTGCGCAGGATGGCGGGTGTGATCGAGGTCTTCACGGCGGGCTCCGGGGAAGGACCTGGCGGGGAACCGCCGGGATTCCAGAGTCTATACGCCGTGCGCGGCCCTTGTCAGGCGGCCCGGGCAATCCCGGGGTTCGTGCCGCGGAGCATGAGGTACACGCCTTCCTCGTAATACCAGCGGAAGTATCGCCGGACCTCCGCCAGGAGCGGCCCCGCCTCGTCGCGGAAGCGGTCGAGGTCACGGTTTCCAGCCGGGGCCCGATTGAGCTGGGGCAGCGGCTTGGCCCGACGAATGCCGAGGTCGGCCGACAGCGCCTGAAGCGCCGGTTCGATCGAAGCGAAGTCGAGCAGCACCGTGTCGGGCCAGGCGGGCCCTCCCACGTCGAAGAATCGCTCGTACGGGGCGACGCGGCCGCCGATCACGGCCGCCGCGAGGAAGTCGCTGAAGCGGCCCCGGCGGGCGCAGTTGATGAACGGGTCGGTGGGGGGCGTCGCGAAGGGCTCCCGCTGCCAAAACTCGTAGAGCGACACGAGCATCTCGAAAGGCTCCCGGATGGCGCCGACGATCCGCAGGCCTCCGGGCACCGCGGCCCGGCGATTCGCGCCGGCGAGCAACGCGATGGCGTGGCTGCGGAGCCGGTGAAGACGGCGCTGCCACCGGTTCGGTCGCAGCAGCTGGAGGCTCTCCGCCACGGGAAGGTGCGGGTTTTCCGGCACCAGCAATGCGGCATCCGGAAAGGTGTCGAGAAACCACCGCTGCAGCGAACTGCCCGCGGTCTTCGGGTAGTGGGCAAACGCGACCCGATGAGACTGGCTGACGAGCATGGGAACCACCTCCACCCGGCCGCCGCCCCAGCACACATGGCTGGCCGCGGGCAGGGTCATCATCGGTCCCCCCAGATGTCTTTCTTGACAGATTCCTCGCGACCCGCAAACCCGACTTCTTCGCCTCGGGCGAGCGGCCACCCGCCCTGTGCGGATTCTCCAGAGAGCGTCTTTTCCGCAAGCCACCCATCCTTCGGAGGGGATCGCTGGAGATCGTGGTGAAGTCGTGCCGATAGAGCGAAGACTGCGGACTGGGTGGGTCAGTCCACGGCGGCTGCCGCCTCCGGACCCACATGCACTGCCTGGAGACGACAGCGATGCCGACCGCCTCGAACGCCCTGCCACGGGTGGTGCTCGATCTCGAGAAGCTGAGGCATGCCAACTGTGGCCTGGGCAGGTTCTGTCGCCATCTTGCCCAGAGCTTTCTCGCGCTCGTCGAGCGGCCCTTCGAACCGGTCTTCTTCCTGCCGCCGCGAATGCCCGGGGAGACGGTGCGGCACTTCACCACCGGCGGCGTCGAGCATATCGACGTGAGCCCGTGGCGGAAGGAGACCTTTGCCGGGCTGTATCGTCCGCTCCTGGCGCCCTTCCGCCGCCAGCGGTACGACCTCTGGCACGTCACGAACCAGACCAGCAAGTATCTGCCGCTCGATCCCAAGGTGCCGGTCGTGCTGACGATTCACGACCTCAACTTCCTGCACGATGACCGGCACAAGGAGCGGCCTTGGGCCGTCGCCCGCAAGCTGGCCGATGTCCAGCGGAAGGTCGACCGAGCGGCGGCGATCGTCACCGACTCCCGGTATGTGGCCGAAGACGTCGCGGCGCATCTCCGGCTCGGGAAGAGGCCGGTGCACGTCGTGCCGCCGGGGTTGCCCGAGCCGCCCGTCGCCTCCGCCACGCCGCCGGCGTGGGCGCCGCGAATGCCCTTTCTGCTCTCGATCGGAAACTGTCTGCCGCACAAAAACTTCCAGGCTCTCTTCGGCCTGATGGAGCGCCTGCCCGAGCGCGTGCTGGTGATCGCCGGCAAGCGGGAGACGCCGTACGGTGAGGCGCTCGTCCGCGAGGTGGCGGCGCGAGGGCTCGGCGGCCGCGTGCTGCTGCCGGGGCAGGTGTCGGACGGCGACCGGCAGTGGCTCTACGAGCAGTGTGAGGCCTTCGTGTTTCCGTCGCTGACGGAGGGGTTCGGCTTTCCGGTGCTCGAAGCGATGCAGTGCGGCAAACCGGTCTTCATGTCACGACGGACGAGCCTCCCCGAGCTGGGGGGGAGTCTCGGCTTCTACTGGGATTCGTACGCGGCCGACCACATGGCGGCCGTCTTCGAGGCGGGCATGGCGACCGTGAAGGCGCTGCCCGATTTCGCCACCCGGGCCCGTACCCGGGCGGCCGGTTTTTCCTGGGCGAACGCCGCCCGTGGCTACCTCGGTGTCTATCAGTCGGTCCTCCAGGCGTCGGCCGCTTGAGTGTCTCTCCAGCGGCCTTGTGGTTGGCCTTTCGATCGTCCGCGGAGGTTGCTATCACCCCCTGCACCATGTCCACCTCCACTCGCCTGCCTGCTGCCGGACGCTCCGCCCTGATCTGCGGGATCGGCGGCCAGGACGGCAGCTATCTCGCGGCGCACCTGCTCGACCTCGGATACACCGTGGTCGGCACCAGCCGCGACGCGCAGGCCAGCCGGTTCGAAGGGCTCGTCCGCCTCGGCATTCGCGACCATGTGACGGTCGAGTCGATGTCGCTCGTCGATTTTCGCTCGACGATGCAGGTGCTGTCGCGCGTGCAGCCCGACGAGGTCTACAACCTCGCCGGCCAGACGTCGGTCGGCCTCTCCTTCAATCAGCCCGTGGAGACGTTCGAGAGCATCGTCATCGGCACGGTGAATCTCCTCGAGGCGATCCGGATGCTCGGCCGCCGGATCCGCCTGTACAACGCCGGCAGTTCGGAGATGTTCGGCAATACCGGCGCGGAGCCGGCCGGTGAGGCGACGGTCCTTCGGCCGTGCAGTCCCTACGGCATCGCGAAGGCGACCTCGTTCTGGCAGATCGCGCAATACCGACAGGCCTACGGCATCGACGCCTGCACGGGAATCCTCTTCAACCACGAGAGCCCGCTGCGTCCGGAGCGGTTCGTGACGCAGAAGATCGTGGCGGGCGCGTGCCGCGTGGCGACCGGCGAGCAGGACATGCTCAAGCTCGGCGACCTGTCGGTCCGCCGCGACTGGGGCTGGGCGCCCGAGTATGTCGTCGCCATGCACCGGATGCTGCAGTTGGACGCGCTGGAAGACTTCGTGATCGCGACCGGCGAAACCAACAGCCTCGAGGACTTCGTCCGGGAGGTGTTCGCGAGCCTCGGCCTCGACTGGCGGCAGCATGTGGTCCGCGATCCGGCGCTGACGAGGCCGAGCGAGATCCTCTGCGGTCGTGCCGACACGTCGCACGCCACGGCCGTCCTCGGCTGGACGGCCCGGTCGCGGATGGCCGACGTCGCGCGGATGATGGTCGAGGCGCGGCTCGATGCGCAGCCTGCTGCGCACCGCCGCGCGGCCTGAGCGGAGCCCCGCGGGGCGGGCGGCAACGCGGGCGTCAGCGGCGGCGCCGGGGCCAGATGCGCACGGCGGCCAACGCCAGCGCGGCCAAGCCGCAGGTCAGCGGGAATGCCTGGCCGAGACTGCGGCCGAGTGGCCGGTCGGAGAGCAGGGGTACCCGGGCCGTCAGCACCCCCTGCTCGTGGAGCGGGAGCCGCTCCGAGATGGTCCCGACCGGGGAGACGATGCACGTCTCCCCGGTCGCGGCACACCGTAGCAGGCAACGCCGGTTCTCCACCGCCCGCAGCTGCGCGAGCAGCCGGTGCTGCAGCAGCGTGAGCGTCGCCTTGAAGGACGACCCGTTGATCAACGACACGATCACGTCGGCGCCGTTATCGACGAGCGACGCGGCCGCCGCGGGCACCATGTCCTCATAGCAGAGCATGACGCCGAGCCGCGCCTTGCCCGGCAGGTCGAGCACGTTGGCGTCGGGGCCGACGTCGAGATCTTCGTCCATCGGGAAGTAGTGGCGGAGCTCCGGCAGCCACTCTTGCCCCGGGATGTATTCGCCGAACGGCATGAGGTGCCGCTTGTGGTAGCGGCCCACGATCCGCTCCGCGCCATCGACGAGAATCGCGGACTGATACAGGTCGCGGGGCCGCTCGGGATAGCCCCGGTAGATCTTGCCGCCGAAGAGCAGCGGGCAGGCCGGATCCGCCAGCGGACGGAGGCCGCGCTGCGGCTCGCGCGAGCGGGCGAAGATCGTCTCCGGATCGGCGAAGGACTGCAGCGCCTCCTCGTACGAACCGCCGCTGCACTCCGGCCAGCACACCAGGTCGAGGCCCCGGGGCGCGGTCCCGCAGGCCTCCTGGCTCGCCCGCTGCAGCGCGGCCACGCCGTCCTCCAGGCCCGGATCGACCTGCACGAGCGCCACGTCGAGGTGCGGCGCGGCGGCCATCTTTGCCGACCAGTGCCGCAGGGCCCAGCCGCCGTAGGCGAGGTTTGCCAGCACGACGGCCACGGCTGCCAGCCCCACGGGCGTCCAGTAGCGGCCGGCTCGGAACCGGTTGGGCTCGCCGCGGCGGAGCCAGGCGTCCACGAGGAGCACGATCACGCCGGCGTGGGCGTAGAGGACGAACGTCGCCGCCTCGGGGCCGAGCAGGTCGACCGACTGCACGAGCACCGGCCAGGCGATCTGGCTGTAGCCGAGTTTCCAGGGGAAGACGCTCGTCACGAAGGCCTCGCTGGCGACGGCCACCAGCGCCGCCGGCAGCCAGGCGTCGCGGCGGTCGCGGACCGTGCGACTCACGAACCAAAAGGGCAGCGAGAGCCGCATCGCGTCCCAGAGCACGATCGGCACCGTGAAGGCGAGGCCGACCGCGTAGCTGGTGTCGACGGAGTCGGCCAGGACCGCCGGCGACCAGTGAAACGCCGTGCCGAGGGCCAGGCTCGCCGCCACGAGCACGAGCGTCTCCCCCCGCCAGCCGCGGAGCGCGGGCAGGAGCACGAGCCCCGCCGCGACACCGAGCCATTCGCAGGGCACCAGCCCCTGCCAGATCCACGGGGCTGCGACCACCGCCGCGATGGCGGCCGCCACCGCGACGTCCCGCACCAGCGGTCCGCGCTGGTCGGCGGTCCGACCCGACATCACCGTCGGCGGACGAGGACAAACGGCGGCGTCGGCGGCGCCGGACGGCGGAGCGGTGGCGGGCATATTCCGGTTCTAATCACGACCGTCGGAAGGCACAAATCGCCTCGGTGCGCGCTGTGGTCGCCGGAGCCGGTGTCTCTGTATCCATGTCGTATCCATGTCGCTGCATCCGGCTGAAAACACGAGCGGGCCGAACGGAACGCCGGGGTCTGCAGCCCTCGAAACGTCCCGTTCGGCCCGAAGTCTCGCGCGGACGGACGGGTGGGTGGCGTGCCGCCACCCGAGTCCGTTCGTGAACACTCAGAACAGCTTGCCCGGGGGGGCAAACGTCAGCGTCGTCACGGTGCCGTCGGCCGCCGCCTCCAGGTACACGACCTGGGACCGCGGGAAGCTGTAGTTCAGCGTCTTGGTGACGGTTTGCGCCGTGTCCGAGGCGAACGCCTGGCTGGCAACCTTCTTCAGACGAAACTGAGCCACACCGTTCTGGGCCACCGTCTTGGCACCGGCAGCACCGGCCGAACCATTCGCCGCATTCACGAGCGCCGGCTGGGTGCCGATGTTCTTGATGCGGACGCTCTGCTTGTTGGACTTGGAGTTGCCACCGCCCCCGCCGCCCGCCAACGCGGCATCGGCCGAGAACGCCAGGGCGGCAACCGCCAAGGCCAGAAGGGAACTACGAATCATGGGAACCTTTCTTCGAAGAAAAAATCCACCGAATCACGACCACACAAACTGCGTGCGGCCGACCGCGGGTTGCCCCGCAATGTTGTCATGACGGGGCACCCCGTCCTTGTTCCGGCGACGTCCCGAGGCCGCTCATAGATCCGCCGCCTCCCGTTCGCCACCGCTCTTGGTGCTGATCGCGATCAGTACCGGGACGTCGATCGCCTCGCCGATGAAATGCACATGGCCGTCGCCGAAGAGGCCGTACAGGCCGCCGAAATGCATGCTGCGGAAGCCGTCCACGTCCGGCACGTTCACGACGCGGCAGTTGAGCGGGAAGCAGTTGAAGCCGCTGGCCCAGCCGGCGTCGCCCGACCGGATGGTGTCGGCCGCGCCGACCTGCTCGCGGTCGACACCCTCCGCCACGAGGATCGTCTTCGAGAGCCCGTCGGAAACCGAGGCGGCGGTGGCCGGGCGGCGGGGCTGCTCTTTCGGAACCGTGCCGGGATCGTACCGGGGCGGGACATATCGCTCCTCGCCGGTGGCGTAGAGCACGCCGGAGGAGAGGTGCCGCAGATCCCGACTGTTCACCGTCGCCAGCGAGTTGCCATCGCGGTCGATGTAGGCGCCGAGCACGCCGCCGTAGTCCTGCTTGCCCGGGAACGACTTCATCCCGCTCGGACAGACGAAGGTCGGGATGATCTTGTCGGCGAGCGCGGCGTTGCCACCCGCATCGTCCCATCGCTTCGCGTAGTCGATCCGGTCGGAGATGGTTGACTGCTCGAGAAACGGCAGGATGTAGGAGGACCAGGCATGAAACCGCTGGCCCGTCTGTTCGTTGCCGGGTGGGAAGCGGCGATTCGCCTGCTCGTAGTTGGCCAGTCCCACGCCCATCTGGCGGAGGTTGTTCGAGCAGTGCGTCCGCCGCGCCGAGTCACGGACCCGCTGCACGGCGGGCAGCAGCAGGCCCACGAGCGTGCCGATGATGGCCAGCACGGCCAACAGTTCGACGAGCGTGAAACCGATGCGACGGAGCGATCGTGTGTGCATGGCAGAGGCCGGTGGATGTTAAGATGCGTAAACTATACTGGCCGATTCTGGGGTTTCAAAACTCGATCCGCACTGCTTTTGAGGGGGGAGCCCGTAGGGGTTCGGACATGGTTGACCGGCCGACCTCAGATAATCCTAAAACTGGTCGTAACCCCGACAGATAAAGGATTTCCGGCGAGGTCGGTGATGCCCGACCCCCGGGCCGCCAGGACGAGCCTGAAGGTGCCCGGTTCGGCCAGGACAAACCGCTCGCGGAACGTATAGGTACGGCCGTCCGGCGACCGCTGCATCGAGACAAAACCCACATAGGGGCCGACGCCCGGGTCGCTCAGCGGCACATTGACCGCCACGCCCTCGGTCGTCATCCCGACCAGCCGGAGACTGGCCCGCGTGACGCCCGCGACGGGCTTGGAAAACGACAGCGTGGCGATGCCGTTGACCTGGTCATAGGCGAGGCTCGCCGTGGGGGCGGTTCTGTCGACCTTGATCCAGAGGGGCGTCGGATCGCTCTGCTGGTTTTGAACCGTGTCGACGGTCGTCGCGGTGACGATGTGCTCGCCGGCGGCAAATCTGCGGGCAACCGGTGTCGTCAGGCTCCAGACGCCCTTGAGGTTCGCCCGGGCCACGCCCAGCAGCGTGTCGCCCTGCGCGTAGACGGCGACGTAGGCGCCCCGCGGGGCGAATCCGGCGAACGCCGGCTGCGCCAGTCTCGTGATGCCGTCCCCTTTGACACCCGTGTCGCTCGCCACCATCAGGCGGATCGTCGGCGCCGTCACCGCCAGAGCCCGCCGCCCTTCGAGCGCCTCAAGTGCCAGCAGGCCCTCAGCCCGTCGGGCCCGCGATCGCCGATCGGGATCGGTCGAACGACGGGGCGATTTCCAGCGGTTCAGGAGCGTGCGGAGTGGCATCGGAGACCTGCGGAGGACGGTTACGGCGGCTTCGGAACAAGCCATCCATGGCCCTTCTCAGTATCTCTTCGCCGGGGACACGCGGCCCGCCGGTCGACGATCACCCTCAGGAAAGGGCGGTTTTTGATTGTCGATCCGGACGGGCGCGAGTCAAGCATTTGGAGCGGCCGATTCGCCCCCGGCAAAAACGGACATTTTCCTGCCGGCGGGGCCGGTTCCAGGGCCATGGGGGCCCGGTTACAGTGGCCCCGGCGGCCCTCTCACGCCGTCCCCGGGCGTCGGGGGCCGGATCGGAAGCCATGGACGGCGCGACAGGCGGACGTAGTCATGAAGGTTCTCGTCACGGGCGGCGCAGGATTCATCGGGAGCCATGTCGTCGACGGGCTGCTGGGAGCCGGGCATGGCGTGGCGGTGCTCGACGACCTCTCGAGCGGCTCGCGGGCGAACCTGCCTCCGGGTGTCGCGGTGCACGTCTGCGATATCGTCGATGCGTCGGCCGTGGCTGCGGTGTTCGCCGCCGAGCGGCCCGATGCCGTCTGCCATCAGGCGGCGCAAATGTCGGTGAGCCGGTCGGTCCGCGAGCCCCGGTTTGACGCGGAGGTCAACTGCCTCGGCCTCATCAACGTGCTCGAGGGCGCGGTGCGTGAGGGGGCGCGGCGGTTCGTCTTCGCGTCGAGCGGCGGTGTGATCTATGGGGACGTCGCGAGTCCCGCCCCGGAGACGACCCCTGCCGATCCGGTGAGTCCCTACGGCATCACGAAGTGGGTCGGCGAGCGGTACCTGAAGTTCTTCGCGGCCGAGCACGGCCTCGAGACGGTGGCGCTGCGCTATTCCAACGTCTACGGCCCGCGGCAGAATCCACACGGCGAGGCGGGGGTCGTGGCGATCTTCTGCAAGCGGCTCCTGGCCGGCGAACCGGCCCGTATCAACGGCGACGGTCGCTACGTCCGCGACTACGTCTACGGGCCGGACGTGGCCCGGGCGAACCTGTTGGCGCTCACGGTCGATGCGGCCCGCGTGCCTCCGGGCACCCTCACGAGCCTGAACATCGGCACGGGTGTCGGGACCGACGTCAACCAGCTCGAGGCGCAGATTCGACGGGCCGTCGCGGCGGCGGCCCGTCGGCGGGGCCGGACGTCCGACCTGCCACAGCCCGAGCATGGGCCGGCGCGGGCGGGCGATCTGCGCTCGAATCTGCTCGACGCCTCGCGGGCGGGGATCGTTCTCGCCTGGCGGCCCGAGGTCTCTCTCGAAGCGGGACTCGAACGCACCGCCGAGTGGTTTGCCGCAGGTCCCGATGGGCCGTCATGAGGCAACCGCGGCGCTTTCAGGGCAGCGACGTCCGCGGGCCGGGGGGATCAGTCCGCCGGTAGGCCGTCGAGCACCGCCGCGGCGAGCCGTTGCCGCAGCGAACACGACTCGAGATACAGCGGGAACCGGTGGTTCTTGCCGACGATCGGGGCGGCGTCGACTTGGGTGAACTCCACTCCGGCCGGCAGCCAGGAGGCGGGCATCTGTTCGTGGCCGAGCGCCTCGGCCCGCAGGGAGCGGTCGATGAACTCGAAGTAGCCCAGCGCCTTGTCGCGGGTGTTGTTGAAGAGCGCCAGTCGGTCGATCGTCCGGGCGACCTGCCGGTATTCCCCGCGGGGGGCCAGCGCGTCCTGCCGCACGGCGGCTGCCACCAGCACGAGGTGGAGCCGCCCGGGCCGGTCGCTGAAGCGGCCCGGGGGCTCCCGGCCCGTCCGCTCCGCGCGACAGAGATTGTCGATCGCCTCGAGCGTGATCAGGGCGCCGTAGCTGTAGCCGACGAGGGCAACCGGCCGCCGCGGATCGACCTGGGAGAGGAACCAGGCGAGATACTGTCCCTCCGTCATCGACCGCTCGTACTTTGCGCGGCTGTCCCGCAGGAGAATGCCCTCCTGCTCGCTCGGCCACGAGAAGATCACGGTGCGGACCGCGGCGGCCTCGGGCCGCACCTGCCGGAGGGTTCGGGCCAGCATCAGCCCCTGCGACCTGGCGGACGCCGGGTCGTAGCGGTTGCCGTGGACGAAGATCGCCACGGGGCGGGACGGGTCGTCGAGCAGGCCGGCCAGATCCGCCCTCCGCCACCGGCTGCAACCGCCCTCCGCCACCAGCCTCTCGACGTCGACGGAAGCATGTGTCGGCAGGCAGCCGATGTCGGGCAGCCGACGGGTGCTGACCAGCCAGACATCCTCGGGCACGGTCTCGGGCGCGGCGACCGCAGATGCCGACGCGGCCGGGTCGCAGACCGCCGTCGGGACGGCAGCCGTGGAGCCGGCCAGAACCGCGGCCCAGACCAGGAGCGTGCGGGCGATCGCCGGAAGAAGGTTCGAGAGGGAAACCGGAGCCATGGGCGTTTTCGTGCGCGCCGCGTCCGGGGGCATTCCCGACCGGCTCAAGAACCCTAGCACGCCCGCCGCCGCCCGGGGGCCGCGCGCGGCACATCGGTGCCCGAACCCCGACGGCGCAATCGGCACCACCGGTCGTCGGCGGCAGATTCGGTTCCGGGGGCCCGAGGCCGAACGGATTTTGGCGGAGTCCGCCGTCGTGCGCACCAATCGTGAGCTAGGGTTGCAAGGCGTCGTCGTGGACGACGCCCTGCGTCCCGGCCGCGACCCGCCCGGTGGTGAAGAGGTCAATCATGTCGCGAAGTGTGTGTTTGGTGCTCGTTCTCGGCAGCCTCGCCGCCGCTCCCGGCTGCAGCAGTTGCTTCGGTGGCTCGAACAGCTGCCGGCGTCCGTCCTTCATGGAGTTCCGCTCGCCGTGCATGGGCGGTGCGGCTCCCTGTGCGGCGCCCCAGCCCTGTCAGCCGGCCTGCGGCGCGCCCATGGAAGCTCCGGCCTGCGGCCCGGCGTGCGGCTCGTGCGGGGAAGGCGGCGGCATGATGTCGGCCCCCGGGTCGGCGCCGGTGGTGATGGAACAGGGGACGTTCAGCTGAAGCGCCGAGTCCAGCTGCCACGCTGGGTTCGGCTGACGATCCGGGCCGCGAGGCCCCGTCGGTGACGCGCCGCTCTTGCCGGCCAAGCGTCGGGAAAGCAGCACGCCGTGTGCCTGCTCCCGATTCGGGCGGCTCGTCACCCGCGGGGCCTCCGGGCGGGTTGGGCCGGCCTGCAGGCCGCGTATACTCCCGGCTCCCGCCCTCCTCGGAGCCGTCATGTTCGAGTCGCTCACCGCGTCGCTCTCGTCCGCCCTGAACGCCCTGCGGGGCCGCGGCAAGCTCACCGAAGCGAACATGCGCGAAGGGCTCGCCGGAGTCCGCACGGCCCTGCTCGAGGCCGACGTCGCCTACGACGTCGTCGAGTCCTTCCTGTCGCGGGTGGTCGACGACGCGGTCGGCGCGAAGGTGCTCGAATCGCTCGATCCGGCCCAGCAGCTCGTCGGGATCGTCCACCGCGAGCTGGTCCATCTCATGGGACCGGTGGACCATTCGCTCCACCTGCAGCCCGGCAAGACGACCATCCTCATGCTCTGCGGCCTGCAGGGCTCCGGCAAGACGACGACCTGCGGCAAGCTCGCCAAGCGGATCAAGCAGCAGGGCCAGGGCGTGATGCTGGTGGCGGCGGACCTGCAGCGGCCGGCGGCGATCGAGCAGCTCGCGGTGCTCGGTCGCCAGATCGACGTGCCGGTGCAGCTGCCCGAGGCCGGTGCCGACCCCGTTGCGGTCTGCCAGGCGGGCGTGAAGCGGGCGCGGGCCGATGGCATTTCCGTCGTCATCCTCGACACCGCCGGCCGGCTGTCGATCGACGAGCCGCTCATGCAGGAGCTGGCCCGCATCGACCGGACCGTCGGCCCGGATCAGGTCTATCTCGTCGTCGACGCGATGACCGGCCAGGATGCCGTCCGCAGCGCCAAGGCCTTCAACGACGCGCTCGAGCTCGACGGCGTGATCATGACGAAGCTCGACGGCGACGCCCGCGGCGGCGCCGCCCTGTCGGTGAAGAGCGTCACCGGCGTGCCGATCAAGTTCGTCGGGACGGGCGAGCAGATCGAGGCCCTCGAGGACTTCCATGCCGAGCGGATGGCGGGGCGGATCCTCGGCATGGGCGACGTCGTCACGCTCGTCGAGCAGGCGCAGCGGAAGTTCGACCAGGAGGAGATGAAGCGGCAGGAGGAGCGGCTGCGGTCCGGCGAGTTCACGCTGGACGACTTCAAGAAGGTGCTCCTGCAGACGCGGCGGCTCGGGCCCCTCGGCAAGGTGCTCGGGATGATCCCCGGCATGGGCGGCATGCAGGAGATGCTGGCCGGGGCCGACCTCGACAAGGACGTCGATCGGCTGTTCGGCATCATCGACTCGATGACGCCCGACGAGCGGCGCAGCCCCTCGCGGCTGGTGGATCAGTCGCGCCGCCGGCGGATCGCCGCCGGCGCGGGGGTCGATCCGCACGAGGTGAGCGACCTCGTGAAGCAGTTCGACGGCATGAGCGCCATGATGAAGGGGATGGCGGGGCTCGGCATGCGGGACCGTATGCGGGAGATCCAGAAACTGCAGACGCAGCTGAGCAATCCCGCCGCCCGGCTGGCCCGCCCCAAGGGCGACACCGGCAAGCGGCTCACCGCCGACGAGCGGCGGAAGCAAAAAAAGCAGCGGGAAAAAGAAGCCCGGCGGCGCAAGCGGGGCAACACGAGCGGCTGACTTCCGGCGAAGAAAACCGCGGAAAATCGCGGTTTCCCGGGTGGGCTTGGGTTCCGGCGCCGGTCGTGTAGTCTTACGGATCCAGGAAACGGGCCAGGAGCGGCTTTTTTCCGCGTGGCCGAGCCGGAGAAGCGACGACATTTCCCCGGCTTTTGATTTCCCGGGCTTGGTTCGTCGCGTCGGGCGGCGGCCGAGGCTTGGCGTCCGAGGACGTCCCAAGGCCCGAGTGCGACTTCGAGTGCGACTTTTTCCGAGGAGATAGCGACCCGTGGCTGTGGCGATTCGAATGAAGCGGATGGGCCGGAAGAACCGGGCCTTCTACAGGATTTGCGCGACCGACAAGCGGAGCCCGCGCGACGGCCGCGTGATCGAGGTGCTCGGCACCTACGATCCGGCCATCCCCGACACCGACGCGCGGTGCGTCCTCGACGGCGCCCGGGTGCAATATTGGCTGAGCGTCGGCGCCCAGCCGAGCGACGCCGTCCGCGTGCTCGTGAAGAAGTACGGCGCGAACGGCACGCGGCTGAAGGAGATGGAGCAGGCGCGGGCGCGGCTCGCCCTGCCGAAGGTGGTGCCCGCCGCCGGCGAACCGGTGTTCGTGCCGGAGCCGAAGGCCGATCCTGCCGCGGCGACCGAGGCGGCCGCCGTGGCGACGGCTCCCGCTGTGGAGGCGGAAGCGGCGCCGAGCTCGGCCGTGGAGGCGGAAGCGGCTCCGGCGGCCGAGGCTGCCGGGGAGACGGCGGCCGAGTAGCTCCCCGAGCGGCTCGCGGGCGGTTCCATGCGCATCGACATCCTCACTCTCTTTCCGGAGATGTTCGCGAGCTTCCTCGACGGAAGCCTGCTCGGCGAGGCGCGCCGCAACGGGCTTATCGAGGTCTGCCTGACGAACATCCGCGACCATGCCGAGGGGGTGCATCGCCAGGTGGACGACCGTCCGTACGGCGGGGGCCCGGGCATGCTGCTCATGCCGGGGCCGGTCGTGTCCTGCGTCGAGTCGGTGCAGCGCGAGGGGGCGGCCCCGGGCCATCTCGTCATGCTCACGCCGGGCGGACGTCGGCTCGACCAGGCGCTCGTCGAGGAACTGTCCCGCCGCGAGCGGCTCGTCCTTCTCTGCGGCCGCTACGAGGGCTTCGACGACCGCATCCGCGCCACGCTCGATCCCGACATGGTGTCGATCGGCGATTACGTCCTCTCCGGCGGAGAGGTGGCCGCGATGGTGATCGTGGACGCCGTCGCCCGCCTCCTTCCCGGCGTGCTCGGCGATGCCGCGAGCGCCCATCAGGACTCGTTCTCCGGGGCCGACCGCCTCGTCGAGGGCCCCCAATACACCCGGCCGCGCGAGTTTCGCGGCCTGACCGTGCCCGACGTCCTGTTGTCGGGCGACCACGGCCGGATCGCGACATGGCGGCGCGAGCAAGCCCTGCGCGCCACCAGCCGCCGTGTCTCAGCCCATCCCTCATCCCCCAGCCGTTCGTGAAGGAGCCGTCGTGAGCCAGAAGATTCTCGCCAAGGTCGAAGCCTCCAGCCTGAAGTCGGAGGTCCCCCAGTTCGCCATCGGTGACACCGTCGACGTGCACACGCGCATTCTCGAAGGTGAGAAGGAGCGGGTGCAGATCTTCAACGGCGTCGTCATCGCCCGGAGTGGATCCGGCAGCCGGGAGACGTTCACCGTGCGGCGGATCGTCGCCGGCGAGGGTGTGGAGCGCAAGTTTCCCATCCACTCGCCGAAGATCGCCAAGGTCGAGGTGAAGCGGTCGGGCGTCTCGCGGCGGGCGAAGCTCTACTACTTGCGGGATCGCGTCGGCAAGGCGGTGCGGCTGCGCGAGAAGCGGGATGACGTGACCGAGGCCGCTGCCAAGAAGGCGGCCGGCAAGAAGGCGGCGGCGAAGGCCTGATCGAGGTCCGGTTTCGGGACGGTGCCGCATGGCGGCGCGAGAGCCACTGTCGCGACGAGATTCGACCGGCCGCACTCCGGCGGCCGGCCCTGGCTCCCGTGACGACCTGGGCCGCCGCGGCGAGGCGGCGGCCGAGCGGTTCCTGCGCCAGCTCGGCTACCGGATCGTCGGCCGCCGCGAGCGGGTGCTGCGGGGCGACATCGACCTCGTGGCCCTCGACGGCCGGACGGTGGTGTTCGTGGAAGTGCGGTCGCGAAGCAGCACGGCCCACGGCCATCCGGCCGAGACGGTCGGCTTCCAGAAGCAGCGGCGGATCGCGGAACTGGCCACCGCCTACATCCGGCGGCACCGGCTCGAGGACTGTGCGGTGCGGATCGACGTCGTGGCGGTGACGTTCGGCGCGGGAACGACGCCGCCGGTCGTCGAGCACTACCAGAACGCCTTCGACAGCCCGTGAGGGCGGCGGCGCCGGGGCGCCGGTGAGGTGCCGCCCGCGCCCCGTCGCCGGACGTTCACAACGGACATCCTGTCCGTTGCTCACTCGGATGCCGCCGGCGCTTCGGCCTCCAGCCTTCGCTTGTCGGCATACGCCGGCTCTCGGGGCGTGGTCGGCCCCTCACCTACCCCGAGCACGAGGTCAGGCCCGGAGGGCCGTGTGAGCACCAGCGAGCGGAGGCTCGCCAAGCGAACGGCGGCAGGATGCCGCGCGTTCGCGTGCAGCGGTCGGCCCCTCACCTCCCGTATGGATAGCAGCACCCAGGAGGCGGGTGGCACCATCTCGAGCAGTGCCGCAAGCCAGCGTCGCACGGATGCGACGCTCGAGCACCAGCGAGCGGAGGCTCGCCAAGCAACGCGAGCAGGATGCGAGGCGTTGCGTGAACCAGCACGGAGGCTCGCCAAGCGAACGGCGGCAGGATGCCGCGCGTTCGCGTGCAGCGGTCGGCCCCTCACCTACCCCGAGCACGAGGTCAGGCCCGGAGGGCCGGGTGAGCACCAGCCGGCCGAGCCAGGCCGTAAAGCCGGCGGTTCACGCCAGATACCGCCGGCGGTTGACGGTGGCCTGCCAGCGGCCCGTCGTGGCGATTTCCTCGATCTGGGCCTGCGTGAAACGGTCGCCATGCTCGAGCACCGCCCGTCGCACGACCTCCTTCACGTCGGCCCCGGTAGCGCCCTCGAGCAGCCGGGCGATCGCGTCGTAGTCGAGTGCGAGACCGAGCTTCTCGAGGTGCCGGCGCAGGATGCGGGCCCGCGAGCCCTCGTCCGGCAGCGGGAGCGTGACCACCATGTCGAACCGCGACGTTCGTTGCGCCGCCGGATCGAGCGCCTTGGGGTCGTTCGTGGTCGCGATCGTGAGGATGTCCTGCCGCTCGAGGACGCCGTCGAGGGTGGAGAGGAAGTCGGCCAGCGCCCCGTTGTCGCCGTTGGAATCGCGGTGGCCGAGCACGAGGTCGATGTCGTCGAGCACGATGAGCGTCGGGCCGAAGGCGTCCGACGAGGCGTAGAGCTCGGCGATCATGTGCCGCATCGTGCCGGCGTCGGCGAGGATCGTGGTGAACCGGCCATGCAGCTCGCCGGCGATGGCCCGCACGAGGTGCGTCTTGCCGACACCCGGCGGCCCGGCCACCAGCATGCCGCGGTTCGTGCCCAGGCCCAGCTGTCGCATGAGATCGCGGCGGGTGGTGGCCGCGGCGAGGAAGACGTCGATTTCCCGCCAGACATCGGCCGGGAGGACGAGGTCGGCACGGGCGTTGCCGATCGCCGCCGCGATGCCCAGACGCAGACCGCCCTCCACCACCGTGGCCTCGAGCACGCGGCCGCGGTGCGGGTTCTCGGCGGTCTTGAGCCGATCGGCGAAGCTCTTGAGCACCTCCTCCGCGACCGGCTTGGCCGCGGTGCTCGACAGGATGGCGAACTCCTTCGACCAGTGCCGGTCATCGACGAGCACGCACAGCGCCGGTGCGGCGAGCGTGCCGGCGGGGAAGAAGGCGATCAGGCGGCCCGGCACAGACACCTTTTCGGCGGGGCCGAGGTCCAGCTGCGACCAGCTCGGGGGCAGGCCGTCGCCGGGCGATCCGACGACGACGGCCGCGCCGTGACGTTCCATCTCCGTCCGCAAGAGGTGGCTGAGGATTGCCTGCGATGTCGCGGGGCCGGCGTACTTGGTGCTGGCCAGATCGAGCGGGTCGATGCCCAGCTGCGTGATCGCGAACGAGGCGGGCGAGAGCGCCGCCGCGGGCTGCTGCCCGAGGATCTCGGCCAGCACGCCGAGCGTCTCCCTGGTCTCGGAGCTGGCGTTGGCCAGGATGGCGTCGAGCGAGCGGCCGGCGCCGGCCCGCCGAGCCGGGGAGCTCGACGGCCGTGGTTCGTCAGAGACGGGTATCATGCGTGTTTCCTTGCTCGTGGGCCGCGCGTGTGCCCGGCCGCCGGCGGGCCGCCACGACAGTCCGGAGGCGATGCCGTGCACTGGTTGTACCTGATGATCGCCATCGTGGCCGAGGTGGTCGGCACGAGCTTCCTCCGCGGTTCCGCCGGCTTCACCAAGCCGCTGCCGAGCCTGGCGGTCGTCGTCGGCTACGGACTGGCCTTCTACTTCCTCTCGCTCACGCTCGAGCAGATTCCGGTCGGCGTCGCTTATGCCGTCTGGAGCGGTGCGGGAGTGACGCTGATCGCAGCCATCGGCTGGATCTTCCTCGGGCAGTCGCTCGATCCGCCCGCGATCCTCGGCATGGGGCTCATCGTGGCCGGCGTCGTCGTGCTGAATCTCTTCTCGAAAGTGGGCGGTCACTGAGCCGGCGGGCATGGGGCGGCGCGGCCGCGCAGGGGCTCAGAGCCCCCAGGCCCGGCCCAGGAGCTTCACGCTCGCGAAGGCAAGCACGCCCGCCATGAGCAGCCGCAGGGCCGCGACCGGCAGGCGGAACGCGCCCCACTGCGACCCCACCGCGCCGCCCACCACCGCCGCGACGATCCAGGACGCCGCGGTCGCGGGGAGCGGATGGCCCGCCACGACGCCGCCGGCCAGGCCCGCGAGCGAGTTGACGAGGATGAACGGGGCGGTGACGGCGGCGATCGTCTTCACCGGCGCCGCGCGCATGGCGAGCAGCGCGGGCGTGAGGAACACACCCCCGCCGACACCTGTGAGCCCCGAGAGCACGCCCACGAGGCCGCCGAGGAACGCGAGCACCACAGGCACCGGGTGAACCTGCGGCGCGTCGGTGGCTCCGCTGCGGCCCTGCATCGCGGCGTCGACCACGATCCGCATCGCTGACGCGAGCAGCACGAGCCCGAGCAAGCCCTCGAGCACCGCCGTCGGCACGCGGATGGCCCCGGCGGCGAAAGCGCAGGGCACGCTCGCTGCGACGAGGGGTCCGAGCAGCGCTGTCCGCAGATGGCCGGCCCGCGCGAACTGGACCGTCGCGATCGTGGCGACGACGACATTGAGCAGGAGCGCGGTCGGTCGGATCACCTCGGCCGCCACGCCCGCGAGCGAGAGCACGGCGATGTAGCCGGTGGCGCCCGCGTGTCCGACCGAGGCGTAGAGCAGTGCGACCAGGCCGAGCACGAGCGCGAGCAGATCGGGCATGCGGCCGGTCGCCTCAGCTCGTTGCGGCAGCGTGTTTTTTGAGCAGTTCGAACGGCACGACCTCGAGTGACTTTTCGTGGGTCGCCTCCAGTACCACCGGCGGGGCTCGGCCGGCCCGCGCCGCCTCCAGCCACCGCGAGGCGCACAGGCACCAGCGGTCGCCTTCCACGAGCCCGGGGAAGCCCCACTCGGGTCGCGGCGTGACCAGGTCGTTGCCCGCGGCCACGGTGAAGACGAGGAAGTCCTTCGTCATGACGGCGCAGACGGTGTGCACGCCGACGTCGTCGGGACCGGTACGACAGCAGCCATCCCGGAAGAAGCCCGTGAGCGGCTCCCGGGAGCAGGCTAGGAGCGGCAGTCCCAGCACGTTGCGCTCGGGCCGCTTGTCGCGGGCGGGTTCGGCGGGGCGGTCGAAGGCGATCATGGCGGAATCCGTCGGGGGGCGGGCGGCGCGCCGCCGCTCGGTATGATGCCGTCGCCCGCACCGTCCCGCAAACCGGCCCGCCATGCTCAGCCTGCAATCCGACACCGCCCCCCGCTGGCTCGCCCAGGTCGATGCCGGCTTGGACGAGGTGCTCATCGACCACGCCCATTGCGAGAAGAAGGCGGCGGGGGTGGCGATGAACCTGCTCTTTTCGTACGTCGACCACGAGGCCCTCGCCCGGGCGATGACGGAGATCGTGAACGAGGAGCTCGAGCACTTCCGGCTCGTGCTCGACCTGCTCGCCCGCCGCGGCATCCCCTTCCGCAAGCTCAAGCCGAGCAGCTACGGGCTCCGGCTGCACGAGCTCGTCCGCAAGGACGAGCCGGGCCGGGCGGTCGATCGGCTCCTGGTGGCGGGGCTGATCGAGGCCCGCAGCTGCGAGCGGTTTTCCCGGCTCGCCGAGCACGTCGCCGATCCGGAGCTCCGTGACTTCTACCGGAGCCTCTTCGAATCGGAGGCGCGGCACCATGCCACCTACGTGCGGCTGGCGTGCGACTTCATGCCGGAGGGCTCGGTCCGCGGCCGGCTCCACGACCTGGCGGCCCGCGAGGCTGAGATCATCGCCGCGGGCGATCCGTTCCCGCGGATGCACAGTTAGGCAACCTCATGAACCTGCCCGTCACCGATCCGTCGCTCATCTACCGCACCCGCGATGCGATCGCGGCCCCCGAAGCCCTCGCCGTCGCGATCGTGCGCCTCGATCTGTTTACGGAGCTGGCCCGCGGTCCCGCCGACCTGGCGGCGCTGTGCGGGAGGCTCGGCCTGCACCCGCGGCCGACCGACGTGCTCTGCACGTTGCTCGTCGCCCATGGCCTGCTCGCCCGGAGGACAGATGGATCGTTCGAGCCGACGGCGACGGCGCGGGAGTTTCTCGTGGCCGGGGCGCCCTTCGATGCCCGCGCCTACTACGCGGCCATGGCCGACAAGCCGGGCGTGGCGGACTTTCTGCAGGTGCTCCGCACGGGCCGGCCCGCGCACTGGCCGGGGGAGGACTCTCCGGGCGACTGGCATGCGTCGATGCACGACACCGCCTTCGCCGAGGCGTTTACCGCGGCGATGGACTGCCGGGGCCGCGTGCTCGCGCCGGCCCTGGCGGCCGCGGTCGATAGGGGCGTGGGCCGCCGGCTCCTCGATGTCGGGGGCGGGTCGGCGGTCTATGCGTGCGCCTTGGTCGAACGGCATCCGGGGCTCACCGCCACGGTGCTGGAGGCGGCGCCGGTCGATGCGATCGCCCGGCGCGCGGTCGCCGCCGCCAGTCTCGATGCGCGGATCGACGTCCTCGCTGCCGATATGTTCAAAGAAGCCTGGCCGCAGGACCACGACTGCCACCTGTTTTCGAACGTGCTCCACGACTGGGACGAGGCCGAGTGCCGCACGCTCCTGGCGAAAAGCGCCGCGGCCCTTCCGGCAGGCGGGCGGATCCTGATCCACGACATGCTGCTCGACGACGACAAGTCGGGTCCGCTCTGGGCGGCGGAGTATTCGGTGCTCCTCTCGACGATCACGCAGGGCCGGCTCTATTCCGCAGCCGAAATCCAGGAATGGCTCGCCGATCTCGGCTTCGAGATCAGCGATCGGGCGCCGACGGCGCTTGGCCGCAGCGTGCTTGTGGCTCGCCCGCGGCATGGTGCCTGAGCGTCGCACGGCCCTGCGTCGCAAACCGCGGCCCACGTTCCGCGGCGGTACGATGGGGGCATGGCCACGTCCCTCGCCTCAGCGACGTCCCGCGACCGCAGCTTTCCGCTCCACGAGACGATCGCCGTCGCGGCCGTGGCGGCGCTCGTGGCCTGGGGGCTGCTCGTGCTTTCCGGATTCGCCACCAGCCCGGTGCCGCTCGGCCCCCTCGATCCCGGCCGCTGGTTTCCCGGGCGGTCGCTGACGGTCGCCGAGGTGCCGCTTGTCGCCATGCTTCTGCTCGGTGGCGCGCCGCTCGTGGCCGGCCTGCTCGGCAACCTCGTCCGCGGCGAGTTCGGCTCCGACCTGCTCGCCGGGATCTCGATCGTCACGAGCATCGTGCTGGGCGAGTATCTCGCCGGCGTGCTCGTCGTGCTCATGCTCTCCGGCGGCGAGGCGCTCGAGGCGCGGGCCGTGAGCCGGGCCGGCGACGTGCTCGCCGCACTCGCCCGGCGCATGCCGACCGTGGCCCACAAGAAGTCGGCCGCCGGTCTCGACGACGTGCCGCTCGACCGATTGGCCATCGGCGACGAGGTCGTCGTCTTGCCGCACGAGATCTGCCCGGTCGACGGCACGGTCGTCGCCGGCCACGGCTCGATGGACGAAAGTTACTTGACGGGCGAGCCCTATCGGATGGCGAAGGCGCCCGGTTCAGTGGTGCTCTCCGGCGCGATCAACGGCCAGGCGGCGCTCGAGGTCCGCACCGAGCGTGTGGCGGCCGACAGCCGCTACGCGAAGATCATGGACGTCCTGCGGGCGAGCGAGCAGCAGCGGCCGCGGTTGCGGCGGCTGGCCGATGCGCTCGGCGGCGTTTACACGCCGCTGGCGGTGGCGATCGCCGGCGCCGCCTGGCTCGCGAGCGGCAGTCCCACGCGGTTTCTTGCCGTGCTCGTGGTCGCCACCCCCTGCCCGCTCCTGATCGCGATCCCGGTGGCCATCATCGGCGCCGTCTCGCTGGCCGCGAAGCGCGGCATCGTGATCCGCGATCCCTCGATCCTCGAGCGGCTCGACACCTGCCGCATCGCCATCTTCGACAAGACCGGCACGCTCACCTACGGCAGCCCGAGCCTGACCGACGTGGTGGCCCTGGGAGATCTCTCGCGCGACCGCGTGCTCGGTCTGGCCGCGAGCCTCGAGGCCTACTCCAAGCATCCGCTGGCGGCCGCCGTCGGTCAGGCCGTGGCCGACGCGGGCGTCGGGCTCTTGGCCGTCGAGGCCGTCTCCGAGCGGCCCGGGCAGGGGCTCACGGGGCAGATCCGCGGGGAGCCCGGCGGCACCGTGCACGAGGTGGTGATCACGAGCCGGCAGAAGCTGCCCCAGATCGACCCCGCGGGCGCCGAGCGGCTGCCGCCCGTCACCGGCGGCCTCGAATGCGTGGTCGTCGTGGACGGGCGGGCGGAGGCCGTGCTGCGGTTCCGGGATGCGCCGCGGGCCGACGGCCGGTCGTTTGTCGAGCATCTGGCGCCGTCGCACCGGCTCGAGCGGGTGTTGCTCGTCTCGGGCGACCGGGAGAGCGAGGTGCGCTGGCTCGCCGACTTGGTCGGCATCAAGGAGGTGCATGCCGGCATCCAGCCTGAGGGGAAGCTGCGACTCGTCGAGCAGGCGACGGCCGAGGCGCCGACGCTCTTCGTGGGCGACGGCATCAACGACGCGCCGGCGCTCGCGGCGGCGACGGTGGGGATCGCGATGGGCGCGGCCAGCGACGTGACGAGCGAGGCCGCCGGCGCCGTCGTGATGGATACGACGCTCGCCCGTGTGGACGAGCTCTTGCACATCGCCCGCCGCATGCGGTCGATCGCGCTCCAAAGCGCCGTCGGCGGCATGGCGGCGAGCCTCGTCGGCATGGGCATCGCGGCCGCTGGCTGGCTGCCGCCGGCCGGCGGCGCTCTCGTGCAGGAGGCGATCGACGTGGTCGCCGTGCTCAACGCCCTGCGGGTGTCATGGAACCACGGGTCGCTCACCGACTACGGCGACCGTCGCTGACCACAGGTGCGGGCTTCGGCCGCGCGGGCCACCAGGCTGCCGCCGCTCCAGACAGCCGCGCCCATGAGCGCCCCGGTGACCACGCCCGCCGGTCCGCCAGCCAGTCCGGCCAGGCCGCAGGTGACCGCCGAGGTGGCCAGTCCGGCCGCCTCTCCCGCCCGACGGCTCTCGGCGGCGGAGCCACCGGCATGGTGCGTGGCCCATTCGGCGGCCAGCGCCAGTGCCTCGCCGGCGACCGCCGCCGGCACGAGCGTCCGCAGGCCGACGCGCACCGTCGTGCCGACCGCCGTCCGCACGACCACACGGCCGGCGGCGCCGGCGGCGAGACCGCGGGTCGCGACGGCGGCGGCGACGCGGGCCGCAACGCTCCCGATCCGGGACAGAACGATGTCGGCCTGGCGACTCGCACGTTCGCCCGTCGCGCACCAGGTCGCGAAATGCTCGCAGTTGTCCACGACCGGGCAGTACCCGGGACGGCCCACCTGGGACAGGGCGCGGGAGATGATCTCCTCGGGTGGAAAGCGGGCCGGCGGATCGTTCGTCACGCGCACTGCGCCCCCCGCGGCGAACTCCTCGAGGCTTGTCCGCTCCACCCGGCCTCCTGCGAAGGGTTGCCGGAAGTCGTCAGGTCGAGCGTGTGCGACCGTGCCGTCGCCCAGGTCGATGCCGTGATGCATGTAGGCGATGCCGGAGCCGACCAGGCGGCGTTCGACCCGGACGCGATCCCCACGAGCCATCGGTGCCCTCCCTCCGCGAGATGCCGCGGGCGCGCGGCACATCACGGCATTCTACGCCGCTCGCATCCCGCCGGTTCGGCCCGCCGTTCGGCGACCGGTTTTCCATTTCCCGCCGGTCGTCGGCAGGGCCAAGGAATTGTGAGAAATCGGTGTGCGGCCTGTCGAGTGCTTGTTTCGGCCACGGGGGGGGCGTAGCTTCAGCGCCGCTGGCGGCTCCGGAAGGGGCCGCGGGAGTCGGGCGGGCTGTTCGCGGCGGTGCCATGGAAGTCTTCGAGGCGGTCCAGACGCTCGGTCCCGGCCAGATGGCCCTGCTCTTGATCGCGTTGGCGATCGCCTTCGGCTTCGAGGTCATCAACGGCTTCCACGACACCGCCAACGCGGTGGCCACCGTCATCTACACGAAGTCGATGAAGCCGACCCCCGCGGTCGTCTGGTCGGGCATCTGGAACTTCATCGGGGTGCATGCCGGCGGCATCGGCGTGGCCTTCAGCATCGTCCACCTCCTGCCGGTCGATCTGCTGGTCAACATCAAGACCGGCCGCGGGCTGGCGATGGTGCTGTCGCTGCTCGGGGCCGCGATCATCTGGAACTTCGCGACCTGGTGGCGGGGCCTGCCGGCATCGAGCTCGCACTCGCTCATCGGATCGATCATGGGCGTGGGCATGATGAACGCCCTCATGGAGCACGGCTCGATCTTCAAGGGCATCAACTGGCACAAGGCCACCGAGGTGGGGATCGCCCTGCTCCTGTCGCCCGCGATCGGCTTCGGCCTGGCGGCGGCGCTCCTGCTCGTCAGCAAGCGACTGATCCCCGCCCGGGAACTCTACGAGCCGCCGCATGGCGATCGGCCGCCGCCGTGGTGGATCAGGGCGCTGCTCATCGGCACCTGCACCGGCGTCAGTTTCGCCCATGGCTCCAATGACGGGCAGAAGGGAATGGGCCTGATCATGCTCGTGCTCATCGGTATCGTGCCCGCCGCCTATGCGCTCGACATGAACGCCTCGTCGGCCGACCTCGCGGCCACCGTCGCCGCGGCGAAACAACTCGAGGCCGAGCTGACCGAGCCGCAGCTGGCCCAGATGATGCTGGCCCTCAAAGACCGTCACCTGGCCGAATCGCGGGTCGAGCGGCTGTCGCGCAGCGAGGGCGTGGCGGCGGCGGCGGTGATCGAGTCGTCGCTGGTCGACGACGTGCTCGACCCCTTTCCCACCGACGACGTCGTATTGGCCACGCTCGACCCGCTGCCACTCGTGCAGGGCGTGCTGGCGAGCCTCGACGGCCGGGCGCGGTTCCAGGATCTTCACGCCGAGGAGCGGTGGACCCTGCGGACGAGGCTCGTGGAATTGGGCGCGTCGGTGCGGACACTGCTGCGGCAGTTCGGCGACACGTTGGCCGAGGATCGCCGCCGGGTGCTCAAGGGCCTGGCGGGCCAGTTGGCCAGGCCTGTGGAATATGTGCCGGAGTGGGTGGTGATGGGCGTGGCGCTCTGCCTGGGCATCGGCACGATGTTCGGCTGGGAGCGGATCGTGAAGACGGTCGGCGAGAAGATCGGCAAGACGCACCTGACCTACGCCCAGGGCGGGGCCGCCGAACTGGTCGCCGCCTCGACCATCGCCATGGCCGACCATCTCGGCATGCCGGTGAGCACGACCCACGTGCTCTCGAGCGGCGTGGCGGGCACGATGTGGGCCAACAACTCGGGCATCCAGCCGGAGACGGTTCGCGAGATCGCGCTGGCCTGGATTCTCACGCTGCCGGTGGCGATGGCCCTGTCGGGCGGGCTCTACTGGCTGGCGACCTGGTTCGTGGGCTAGCCGCGGCCAGCATGGGTGTATCACCGGCTCGGGGGCGGCAAAAGTCTCGTCGCTGGGCGAGGATACGCCCCATGCTCCTCGAGCGTTCGGCGACCCCCTCGCCTCCCTTGCTCAATCTGTCACATCGTGGCTCCAGCAATCCAGAACGCGCTCTAGCCACGGCCGCGCTGGCGGAAGTATTTCAGTCCCGGCACGAAGAAGCAGGCGGCGCTCACCACGCCGAAGATGATGTGGCCGACCGGGCCGGCCACGCACATCACGAGCGCCGTGGCGAAGAGCACCGCCGCCTGGATGTAGAACGCGCCCGAGAGGATGCCGGCTTTCGCGAAGAAGACGAGGCCGGCAAGGAGCGGCAGCACCGGCGAGAGCTTGAGCACCGGCAGGTCGAGGAGCGCCTCCACCCAGAAGAGCATGACGCTGGCGATCACGCTGCCGCCCCAGATGTGGGCGATCTGCCGCTCGACCGCCGTGACCGGGCCGTTGCGATGCCGCAGCGCCCAGAAGATCGGCGCCCACAGCGCGAGCCCGCCCGCCCAGAGCACGAGATAGGGCCAGCGGGTGGTCACGCCCTGCCAGGCGAGCACGTCGGTCGTGACGCAGAGGCTCAGGATCACGACCGAGTGCCACATCCAGAGGAGGCCCCAGTTCTCGAGCACCACCGCGTGATGCGTCTCGCGGAAGAGCCGGGCGACGACGTCGGCGAAGCCCCCCTGTCGCGCGGCCACCGGCTCGCCGGCCAGGAAGGCGCGGAGATCGGCCGCCAACTGGGCGGCGGAGGCATAGCGCAGCTCCTGCGGCTTCTGCAGGGATTTCAACGCGATCATCTCCAGGTCGCGATCGATCCGCCGGTCGATCGACCGAGGCAGCGGTGGATCGGCCTCGAGCACCGCCAGGAGAGTGTCCATCGGCGACGACGCCTGAAAGGGCGGCCGGCCCGTAAGCATCTGATAGAGGATCGCGCCCAGGCTCCAGACGTCGCTGGTGGGCCCGACGTCGCCGCGGCTGCCGGCCGCCTGTTCGGGCGACATGTAGCACGGCGTGCCCAGGATTGCGCCGGTGTGGGTGACCGACTCGTCGGCTTGGAGCCGCTTGGCGAGCCCAAAGTCGGAGACGTGCGGTTCGCCCGCGGCGTCGATGAGGATGTTCGAGGGCTTGAGGTCCCGATGGAGCACGCCGCGGGCGTGCGCGGCCTGGACGGCGTCGGCGACCTTGGCGGCCAGCGCCGCGGCCTCGCGGTCGGGGAGCGGGCCCTCGAGCAGCCGCTTCGCCAGCGTCGTCCCCTCGACGAACTGCATGCTGTAAAAAGGATGGCCATCCCACTCGCCGACCTCGAAGATCGAGACGATCCCCGGATGGTCGAGCTGGGCGGCCGCCTCCGCCTCGCTGCGGAACCGGGCGAGGTCGGCCGGCGAGGCCAGATCCCGCCGGAGGAGCATCTTGATCGCGACGGTGCGGCCCAGGCTCTTCTGGATGGCCCGGTAGACCACGCCCATACCGCCCCGGCCGATTTCCTCCACGAGTTCGTAGTCGCCGAACTCCAGCGGTAGCGTCAAGGACGCCGCGGGCGGCGGAAAGGCCGAGGGGGTGGGTGCGTCACGACCGACCGTGGTGGCGGCAGTGCGGGCTCCGGGGCCCGCCTCGATGACGGCCGAGTGCTCGGCGACGGCGTCGGTGACGAGCATCGCCGCGAACAGCTCGCGCAGCTGACCGGCGAGGGCGGGATGATCGGCCGCCATCCGCTCGAGCAGCGCCTGCGCCTCGGGGCCCTCCCGTTCCGAGAGTTCCTCGACGAGCGCCGCCAAGAGCTCTTCTTCGGCGGGCGCCAGCAGCGTGTCGAGAGCTCGGTAGCGGTGCATCGGGCGGCTCGGTCCGTGGATCGGGGGGGCTGGGAAGCGGGCACCTGTGCGGCCGTTCCCCAAGGTGGTCATCCGCCGGCATGATAGTCAGCGCGGGCCGCCGGGGAGCCGCCGACCGGGTGGGGCGGGCTCACGAGGCCCCGGCGGGATCCGGGCCCGGAGGATCCGCCGTTGCCGTGTCGAATCCATCCAGCAGCACCCGTAGCCGCCGCATCGCCCGGAGGTAGCGCATGCCGGCGGCCGGTTTCGAGAGTCCGAGTACCGCGGCCGCCTCGGCGGTCGACAGGTGTTCGAAGTGCCGGAGCAGCACGATCGTCCGGTCGTCCTCGTCGAGCTGTTCCACCGCCGCCGCGAAGCGGCGCTCGAGTTCCCGCCAGGTGGCCGTCGCCGCCGGCGTGAGCTCGCGATCGGCGAGCTGGGCCATCAGATCGGCCTGGGACTGGTGCGCCCCGTCGGCCGGCATGAGCGGCACCTCGCGGTCGAGACTGCGGGTCGCCGCCACGCGGTGGCGACGATGGGCATCGATCAGCCGGTCGCGGGCCATGTGCCGCAGCCAGAGCTGGAAGGGCATGGAAGGGTTGGCCAGGTAGTCCCCGAGCCGGCGGTTCGCCTCGAGCATGACGTCCTGCACGATGTCGCTGGCGTCGACCCGCCGCTGCACCACGCGGTCCATCCTTCGGTCGATCATCCGGCGGATCGCAGCGCGGTGCCGCTCGAGCAGGCCATTGATGGCGTCGCCGTCGCCACGGCGGACCCGTTCGAGCAGGACGAGCGTCGGCTGCGGCTCCGCGGCCATGCCCGCGGAATCGGCGGCCGCCGCGGGGGGGAGTTTGCCGACGGGGTCGGGCGTGCGGGTCATGGGGTTCCTGCGGCCGTGGCGAGAGAAGTTCATCCTACCAAGGTGTCCGCCGCGGCGTGTGGCGATGGCGGGTGACGACGGTCATGCGCGGCGGCCAGGAGCGGCTGCGCGGGCGGCCGAAGGCTCGCCGACTGGGCAGCCCGGATTTTTTGACCGCGCGCTGAACGTGATCCATAATCGCGAGCGGTCAACGGAGCGACCGCATGCCTGCCGCCACGGGATGCGGCCTTGCGAACGGATTGCAGTCAGTGAGCGTTGCCCCCCCCTCGACGAGTGGCCTGTGCCGCACGGCGGCGGTGCTGCTGGCGGGCTTTCTCGCCGCGTTCTGGGCCGCGCCGCACGCCGCGGCCCAGCAGCCCGCGACCGCGGTCGTCGCCCTGGAGGACATCGGGACACGGTCGGCGGTGCTCGTCCGCGAGCAGCGCTGGGCCGACGTCGTGGCGCTCTGCGAGACCGCCGCCCGCAAGGGGGCGCTGCCGCCGGACCTGCAGCAGCGGTACGACCTGGCCAAGATTCACTGCGACCTCGGCCGCCGGCACTGCGAGCAGGCGTTCCGGATGCAGCTCGCCAAGCTCTCCGAGATGGACGCGCGGCGACTCTACGCCGAGGTGCTCGGCCGCATCGCTTCCCATCACGTGGACCAGCCCCATTTTGCGAAGCTGGTGGCACGCGGCTGCCTGACGATGGATGTCGCCATCGACGATCCCTCCTTCGCGGCGATCTACATCCCCCAGGTGGCCGCCGACCGCAAGGCGCTCTACCGGGATCAGGTCGCCCGGATCACGGCCGGTCGCAGCATCGCCAGTCAGAACGACGCGGAGACGCTCGCGGCCTGGGTGGCGCGGGCCGGTCATACCACGCTCGGCATTCCCCCCGCGGTCACGCTCATGGAGATGACCGCGGCGGCCGTCGGCGGCCTCGACGAGTACTCCGCCTTCCTGACCAACGGGCAGCTCGACGACCTCTACGCGCAGATCGAGGGCAACTTTGTCGGCCTGGGTGTCGAGCTCAAGAGCGCAGACGACGGGCTGCTCGTCGTGCATGTGATCCCCGGCAGCCCAGCCGAGCGGTCGGGCCTGCGAGCCGGCGACCACCTGGTCGGCGTGGGAGGTCGGTCGATCGGTGGCCTGAGTGTCGACGAGGCGGCGCAGTTGCTGCAGGGGCCGGAGGGCTCGCTTGTGACGCTGGCCGTGGTCCGTGGGCCGGCGCCCGCCCGGGCGGTGACGGTGCGGCGGGAGCATGTCGAGGTGCCGAGCATCGAAAACGTGCGGATGCTCGACACCGCCGCGGGCGTGGCCTATCTCAGGATCACCTCCTTCCAGAAGACGACCGCCGCCGACCTCGAGGCCGCCCTGCGCCGTCTCGACATGGCGGGCATGCGGTCGCTGGTCATCGACCTCCGGGGCAATCCCGGTGGCCTGCTGTCCGCCGCCGTGGACGTGTCGGACCTCTTCCTCGAGCGCGGGCTGGTCGTGGCGACGCGGGGGCGCAGCGCCGACGAGGATTTCAACTACTCGGCCACCCGATCGGGCACCTGGCGGATGCCGCTCGTGGTGGTCATCGACGGCGATTCCGCGAGCTCCAGCGAAATCTTCGCCGGTGCGATGCGGGACCATGGCCGGGCGACGCTCGTCGGCACGCGGACGTACGGCAAGGGCTCCATCCAGGGCATCTTTCCGCTCGAGGTCGGCGGCGTGGGGATGCGTCTGACGACGGCGAAGTTCTTCTCGCCCAAGGGGCTGCCCTACAGCCATGTCGGCGTCGACCCCGATCTTCTGGTGCAGTCGGTGGCCCGGCCGTCGGCGGGCGTCTTCGTGCCACAGGCCACCGACCCCTTCCTCGATGCCGCGATGGAGGCGGCCCGCCGCAGTGTGGCGGCCCGCCCCGTCGTGAAGCCTGTCGGCCGACCCGCCAGGTGAGCCGCCGGCGTCGTGGGGGCCAGGCTACTTGAACTGCCCCGGGGGCGCCGCTAGTCTGCCCGGTGGCTTCGAAAACGCATTGGGCCGTTGGTTTCTTCTTCTGGCGGCGGCCCGCATGGTTTTCACCATACTCCTCTGCGCACCCGGTGCGCTCATACCAAGAAGAAGGACTCTGCCATGACGAGTGCCCGTGCCAGTGCCGTCGCCGCCATCAACAACTACAAGTCGCATGGACAGGCGTGGAACTTTCGCGAGACGCCCACGAGCGAGATTTTCGGGGCCAATGTCTTCAGCGACGCGGTGATGAAGGATCGCCTGCCGAAGAGCGTCTACAAGGCGCTGCAGGCGACGATCAAGCAGGGGAAGCCGATCGACCCGGGCATCGCCGATGCCGTGGCGCTCGCGATGAAGGACTGGGCGATCGAGAAGGGCGCCACGCACTACGCCCACGTCTTCTATCCGCTCACGGGCATCACCGCCGAGAAGCACGACAGTTTTCTCACGCCCACCGGCGAGGGTGATGCGATCGCCGAGTTCTCCGGCAAGGAGCTGATCCAGGGCGAGCCCGACGCGTCGAGTTTTCCGTCGGGCGGCCTGCGGGCCACCTTCGAGGCCCGTGGCTACACGGCCTGGGATCCGACGAGCCCGGCGTACATCCTCGACAACCCCAACGGCACCACGCTCTGCATCCCCACGGCCTTCTGCTCGTGGACGGGCGAGGCGCTCGACAAGAAGACGCCGCTCCTGCGGTCGATGCAGGCGGTTGACAAGCAGGCCCGCCGGGTGCTCGCCCTCTTCGGCCACAAGGATGTCGGCCAGGTGACGGCCTCGGCCGGCCCCGAGCAGGAATACTTCCTGATCGACCGCAACTTCTTCTTCGCCCGGCCCGACCTGGTGATGGCCGGCCGTACGCTCTTCGGGGCGAAGCCGCCCAAGGGACAGGAGTTCGAGGATCAGTACTTCGGCGCGATCCCCGAGCGGGTGCTGGCCTGCATGTTGGAAGGCGAGCGCGAACTCTTCAAGCTCGGCGTGCCGGTGAAGACCCGCCACAACGAGGTGGCTCCGAGCCAGTATGAGATCGCCCCGATCTACGAAAATGCGAACATCGCGACCGACCATCAGCAGACGATCATGCAGACGCTGACGCGGGTCGCGCAGAAGTACGGCATGGCCTGCCTGCTGCATGAGAAGCCGTTCGCCGGCATCAACGGTTCGGGCAAGCACGTGAACTGGTCGCTCGGCTGCAGGCTCGGCAACCTGCTCGAGCCGGGTGAGACGCCGCATGCCAACATGCAGTTCCTCGTGTTCTGCGCCGCTGTGATCCGGGCGGTCCACCTGCATGCCGACATGCTCCGGGCCGTGGTCGCCGCCAGTGGCAACGACCATCGCCTCGGCGCCAACGAGGCCCCGCCGGCGATCATCTCGATCTTCCTGGGCGAGCAACTCGCCGACGTCTTCGAGCAGATCGAAAAGGGCAAGGCGACCAGTTCGAAGTCGTCCGGCACGCTGACGGTGGGCGTCGACACGCTCCCGCCGCTGCCGAAGCACGCGGGCGACCGCAATCGGACCAGCCCCTTCGCCTTCACGGGCAACAAGTTCGAGTTTCGGGCCGTCGGTTCGAGCCAGTCGATCGCCGGGCCGCTCGTGGCGCTCAACACGATCATGGCCGAGAGCCTCGACTACATCGCCACCGAGCTCGAGAAGGCGACCGGCGGTGATCAGGCGAAGCTGCCGGGCGCCGTCGAGAAGCTGCTGCAGAAGATCATCTCCGAGCACAAGGCGGTGATCTTCAACGGCAACGGTTACTCGCAGGAATGGCACGAAGAGGCGAAGCAGCGCGGGTTGCCGAACCTGAAGGCCACGCCCGAGGCGCTCGATGTGCTGGTGGCGCCGAAGAACATCGCGCTCTTCGAGAAGTACGGCGTGCTCTCGAAGCGGGAGATGGAGAGCCGCTACGACATCTACATGGAGCGGTACTGCAAGGACATCAACACCGAGGCGTCGTCGGCCCTGCAGATCGCCAAGACGATGATCCTGCCGGCCGGCTATCGGTATCAGGGTGAGCTCGTCGATACGGCGACGAAGCTCAAGTCGCTGGGGCATGCCGTCCACATGGGCACGCTCGACAAGCTCACGAAGCTGGTCGGAGAGTTCGAGTCGCGGATCGAGGCCTTGGAGAAGACGCTCGCGCACCACGGCGGCGCCGGCCTGCGGGCCGAGGTCAAGCACTTCCACGACGACGTCATCCCGGCGATGGTCGCGCTCCGCGAGACGGCCGACCAGATCGAGGTGCTGCTGCCGGACGATCTCTGGCCGCTGCCGACCTATCGCGAGATGCTGTTCATCAAGTGATGCGCATCCCGTGACCGAGCACCACGCGGCCGATGCGGCACGGCGGGGCGAACTCGCCCGGGAGATCGCCGCCGCCTGCGAGCGGCACGGCCTCGATGTCTCGTCATCCGCGGCCCAGGGGCTCGCCGCCTATGCGGTGAGCCTCTGGGCGTGGAACGAGCGGCTCAACCTCACCCGCCATACGGACGTGGAGCGGCTGGTCTCGCGGGACGTGGCCGACGCGGTGGCGATCGCGGCGCATCTGGCCGAGGGAGACCGTGTGCTGGACGTCGGCACCGGCGGCGGCGTGCCGGGGGCGATGCTCGCCATCCTGCGACCCGATCTCCACGTGGAGCTGTGCGACAGCGTGGCAAAGAAGGCGCGGGCGGTGGCGGAGGTCGTGCGCGAGGCGGGGATCGACGTGCCGGTGCACGCTTCGGCGGCGCAGCCGGTGGTGCTGGCGCAGGCGGGCGGCGGGAAGCCGTTCGACGTGCTCGTGGTCCGCGCGGTGGCGCCGCTGGTGAAGCTGCTCAGTTGGTTCGAGCCGCTCTGCGAGCACTATGGCCGGATGCTCGTGGTGAAGGGGCCGCGGTGGGAGGAGGAGAAGGGCGAGGCCCGCCACCGCGGCTTCGTGAAGCGGGTGACGGTGCGTCGTGTGGCCGCCTGGCCGATCCGGGGCAGCGACAACGAGAGCGTCTTGCTCGAGGTGCGTCGTCGGGATTCGGTTCGCTAGATGGCCTCTCCGGGGCACCGGGGTTGCCCGTGTCCTCTCGCCGATTCCCCGTGGCGACAGGTTTTTCAACTTGTCGAATCCGGGTTGCCGGGGCACCGGTGAGGTGCCGCCCGTGCCCCGTCGCCGGACGTTCGCTCGGGGCATCCTGCCCCTCACCTCCCTGAGGAACGAGGCCAGGCCCGGAGGGCCGTGTCAGCACCAGCCGGCGGAGGCCGGCCAAGGGAAAACGAGAGGAAGTCGTGTTTCCCGTAAAGCAGCCGGCACCTCACCTCCCTGAGGAACGAGGCCAGGCCCGGAGGGCCGTGTCAGCATCAGCGGGCGGAGGCCCGCCCAGGCAAGGTCGGCAGGATGCCGAGCCTTGCCGTGAAGCAGGAGGCCGGGCTGGTGGCGCGGCCGTAGCGGCCTGTGGCCGCGGAGGCGCGAGCGTCAGGCGTCCGGAGGACCTGGGAGTCGGAGGATTGCCCGGCAGGAGGCCGGGCTGGTGGCGCGGCCGTAGCGGCCTGTGGCCGCGGAGGCGCGAGCGTCAGGCGTCCGGAGGACGCCTGACGCTTGAAGCTAGAGATTCATCCCGAGGAACCCACCGCTCGAGTCGCTGGCCTCCTGCTCGCGGCGGAGCCGCTCCTCGACGCGGGCCAGATCGCCCGCCGCGATATAGCGATCGAACTCGATCTCCACGGCCCGCTTCGCCGAGAGGATGAGCCACTCGACGGCCGGCTGCGTCAGCCAGTCGCAGGTTTCCTTGTCCAGCCGGATCGTGAGGTCGCTTCCCACGGTCCGCCGGTCGGCGTCGTCGGTCATGACCGTCCCCTCGAATGCGAACCGCACCCAGCCCAGGGCCGGGTCGTTCGTGAGCCGGAAGGTGCAGCCGCCATTCGTGAGGTAGTAGGTGTTCCGCGTACCATGCTGGGTGGCCGCGTGGCGGGCCCGCTCCAGCCTGGCGCGGTAGCCCGGCGAGGCGTCGGCCGGGATCTCGAAGCCACTCACGGCGCGGAGCGGCGTGCAGTCGAACGTGATCGAAACAGCCGGCGAGGACTCTGCGGAAGCCATGGTACCACGATTCTATCCGGGGCCGCCGGTGACCGCAGCGCCGACCGTTCGGTCGCCGGTGGGCCTGCTCACCGTGGTCGCGGCGTGTCTGCTTTACGGCTGTGGCGGCCCCGCGCGGGTCGCCGCGCCCCAGGCCGGCGCCGCCGAGCGGGCGGCTCCGGCAGTGGAGCGGGTGACGGCGACGCGGCGGCTGATGGGCGTGCCGTGGACGATCACGGTATATGCCCCCTCGCTGGCCGCCGGCACGGTGGCAATCGAGGCCGGCTTCGCCGAGG
>Ga0255182_1000092_pt1 | contig 88991 bp, 94 predicted proteins | sample Atl_UVDOM_RepA_8_FD_188420 | JGI IMG/M metagenome (GOLD analysis project Ga0255182, IMG submission 188420) | Freshwater microbial communities from Altamaha River, Georgia, United States - Atl_UVDOM_RepA_8d | ecosystem: Environmental > Aquatic > Freshwater > River | place: USA: Georgia...
TCCTAAATCCGTTATGATAAGGATATGGAAGGCATTCAGAGACTGAACGGGTGTTGGTCGATAATGAAGAGCTAATCACTCTGAATCGGCTTAAGATACAGTCCTTCCCCTTTGGAAACTTAGGGGGGAGCATAATTTATGATGTCAAAAATATTATAATTAATTAAATATTATGACATCATATATGGTGCGAAAGTTCGACGGCGATGAAATGAATTTACATATGCCCCAAGACGCCGAGTCTGAGGCAGAATTAAAAAATTTGGCAGCAGTGCCATATCAAATTATTAGTCCAGCCAATAACGCATCTATTATTGGTATTTATCAAGATTCTATGCTTGGTTCTTATTTATTCTCTAAAGAGGGTGTAAAATTTAATCCTAGACAAGCAATGAATTTACTGATGATGTTTAATGGTATTAATGAAAATGCTTTATTAGAAATTTTTGAAAAAAATGAAAACGGTATGATTTCAAATTATGAAATTTTAAGTCAAATAATGCCACCATTATCAATGAAAGGAAAGGTAGAAATTAAAAATGGTAAATATATTAAAGGTGTAATGGATAAGGGTGTGTTAGGCGGAAGAAGTCGTGGATTATTACAACGTGTCTGTAATGATTTTGGCAATATGGCATCAGCTAAATTTATTGATGATTTACAAAATATTGTTACTGAATATATGAAATCAGCAGGATTTAGTGTTGGAATTAGTGACTTAATTTCAAATCAAGAAACTAATGATAAAATTATTAGTGTAATTACAGATAAAAAAACTGAGGTCAAAAATTTGATTGACCAAGTTCAATTAGGTGTATTTGAAAATAATACTGGTAAAACTAATGAAGAAGAATTTGAGACTCAAGTCAATAGCATTTTAAATCAAGCCACATCAGAGGCTGGTAAAATTGGTCTTAAGAATTTATCAGAAGGTAATAGATTCGTCACAATGGTTCAAGCAGGCTCTAAAGGTTCTGATTTAAATATTTCATTTATGATTTCTTGTTTAGGACAACAAAACGTAGATGGTAAACGAATTCCATATGGTTTTGAACATAGAACTCTACCTCATTTTACTAAGTATGATGATTCACCAGGAGCTCGTGGATTTGTTGAAAGTTCTTATATTAATGGATTAAATCCTCAAGAATTATTTATGCATGCTATGGGTGGTCGTGTTGGTCTTATTGATACTGCGGTAAAAACATCTACTACTGGATATATTCAAAGAAGACTTATTAAAGCTCTTGAAGATTTAATGGTTAACTACGATATGACTATCAGAAATAATAAAAATAAAATTGTCCAATTTAGATATGGTGATGACGGCATTGATACAACTAAAGTAGAAGACCAAGAAATTCCTATTGTTGAAATGTCTAGTCAAGATATTTACAATCATTATCTTATCCCAGAAGAAACTGGTAAGATTAAAACTCTCAGCAATATTTTCCTTAAAAATACAATGACAAGAGTAAAGAAACAACAAACAGAATATTCGGTTCAAATGAATAAATTAATTACTAAAATGATTGATATGAGAAGTATTATTGTTAAAAATGTGTTTAAAAATAAAGGCGAGAAAGTAGTTAATTGCCCTGTCGCTTTTAACTATATTATCAATAATATTCAAGGACAATGTGGAATAACATCTTCATCATTAGTAGATATCACGCCTTTTGAAGCATTTGAATTAATTAAATCATATTATGAAAATATTAAAAAAATCTATTATTCAACACCAACTGAATTGTTTGAAATCTTATACTTCTATTATTTGTCACCAAAGGAATTATTAGTAGTAAAACGATTTAATAAAGCTTCTCTAACATTATTACTTGACACAATCGTTATTACTTATAAAAGATCTATTGTTACTCCAGGAGAAATGGTTGGTATGATTGCTGGACAAAGTATTGGTGAGGTATCGACACAGATGACTTTAAACACTTTCCATTTTGCTGGTGTAGCTTCCAAATCCAATGTTACTCGTGGTGTTCCAAGAATTGAAGAAATTTTATCATTATCAAGTGAAATTAAAAATCCATCTTTAAGTGTTTATTTAAAACCTGAAGATGAAAGACAAAAAGATAAAGCTCGCACTATTATGTATATGCTTGAACATACACGATTAGAAGAAATTGTTAAGATGACTGAAGTATGCTTCGACCCTGATGATTTAAATTCATTAATTGCTGAAGATAAAGAATGTATTGAGCAATACAAAGCATTTGAAAATTTAGTAGACGAATGTAATGAAGTAAATCTCGCTTCAGGTGAAAATGAAAAATCTAAATGGATTATTAGAATGGTCATGGACCCTGAAATTATGCTTGAAAAAAATATTACTATGGATGATGTTAATTTTACATTAAAAAGTTGTTATGAAGATCAAATACATTGTATTTATTCAGATTTTAATTCGGATAAATTGATATTTAGAATTAGAATGAATGATGTATTAAAATCTTCGGGAGGTAAAGCCGGACAGAAAAAAACCAAAGTAAATCCACTAGATCAAACAGACCAAATCTATATTCTAAAGAATTTCCAAGATCAACTCTTACAAAAAGTTGTATTAAGAGGAGTTGAAAAAATTAATAAAGTTATTTTAAGAAAGGTAATTGATAATGTAGTCGAGGTTAATGGTTTATATAAGAAACAAGATATTTGGGTTCTAGATACAATTGGCACTAATTTGTTAGATGTTCTAGGATTAGACTATATTGATAACACTAGAACATTGAGTAATGATATTATTGAAATTTATAATGTTCTTGGCATTGAAGCAGCCAGACAAGCAATTTATAATGAATTGGTTGAGGTTGTTGAGTTCGATGGAACATATATTAATTACCACAATTATAGTGTATTAGTTGATAGAATGACGTTTTCACATAAATTAATTTCTATATTTAGACATGGCATTAATAATGATAATATTGGACCAATTGCTAAAGCGTCATTTGAAGAGACACCAGAAATGTTCTTAAAAGCGGCTAGACATGCTGAACTAGATACATTGAGAGGTGTTTCGGCAAATGTTATGTGCGGTCAAGAAGGTCATTTTGGAACAGCAGCATTTCAAGTAGTATTAGATATTGATGAAATGGAGAAACTTGAAGCGGCTAGTGAATATAAATATGTTGATGTTAATGAAGAGATTGAGAAATTCTTTGGTGATATGGATAATCCAGAAGACCCATGTGCTCCAAATAAAATTGCTATTCAAAATAATGTTATTACTATTAGACCAGAAAATATGGGAGATGATAATACTTATAATCCTGGATTTTAAAATTTATTAAAGTTTAATAATATAAAAATAACTATTTATATTATTTAAATAGACTATGACAACATTTAATTTAATCGTGAATAAAGTTATAAATAATCAAAATAATATTTTTTCATATAAGTATGATAATTCTGATAATACAAATAGAATTTGTAAAATTTTTTATGGTTGTTTAGATGATAATATAAAAAATAATGTTTATAAAAATAAATTTGATTTTTACATTAAAACAATAGATAATTTTTATTTGTCTGATAAATCAGTTGATAGAGTGGAATTTATTAATCTATTTTATAAAATTCAAAAAATTTATCACACTCTTAATAGATTTTTTTATAATATAAAATACAAAAAATCTAAATTGATAGTTGATACAGACCTCCAGTTAAATACTATTTCACAAGATTCAGAAAATATATTATCTATTTATCATTTTAATTCGAGATATTTATTTAGAATTGATGAATTGCTTAAAATTATTTATACATCTCTAACAAATTGCTATAATTTTTTCTCTGAACCTTTAGTTATTAAAAATCCTTATAATAATATTCCTTTCGGAAAATCCATATTATACTATATTTACTTTAAACTTATTTTTAATACCAATATTAAATTTATTAAACATGACTACATAGATCTTTTCTTAAAATTTGTTAAGTGTAATTTTAACATGACTGAATTTCTTGATTCTTATGAATATGTTTTGAGAGAACATGCAATTACTAATTTTTTAAAAAATTCAACGAACTCAATTCTTAAACATAGAATTAAAAATATGATTAATGCTTTTAATGTAAAGGTTAAAAAAGAGAATAAACAAATTATTATTCATGACGAATTTCCTGACGATTTATTAATTAGAATTATGAAACCATATTTATATTTAGAATTAGAATCATTTTATTCTTTAGTAAATAAAAATAAGATTGAATCAATCAGGAAACTTGAAAAAAAACTTTATGAATTTCAGAGATTTAATCCGCAATTCGGTAGAAAAATATATAAAATGAAAACGATATATACAAAATCTAAAGTTAAAAGAGTAAAATCTCATTTCGAATTTATTACAAAACATAAAAAATTTGAATCTTATGATAGTGAAAAATTTGTCAAGAATCATTTAAGTTATAATTATGATGATTTTATTATTGAAGATAACGAAACTGATGATGGAGAGAATGATTTTTATGATGAATTATTACCTCAAACTCAAACAAACAATTTAGTGTTTAACCAACCCACAACATTACCATTTATTTCAAATCAAGATGAAGAAGATGAAGAAGAAGATGAAGATTATGAAGAAGATTATGAAGAAGATGATGAAGAATATTATGATAACGATTCAATAAGTTAAACAGATTCAGCATCTGAACTATCAATTATTAAAAATTTTTTCTTTTTAATATCTGGTTTTCTCTTTGTTTTATTTTTTGGTTCTCCTTTTATCACAACCTTTCTAGATTGTTTTTTTGATGGCATTGTTATTGATTCTTCAACTGAAATGGGTTCCGTTTTTTCAAGTATAATTTTCTTTTTATTAGGTTTAACTTCAATACTTTCGTCAGATTCAATTCTAAATGGTATGGGTTTCTTCTTTTTATAGACTGTTGGCATTTTAAAACCCTCTAAATAATCCTCTATTGTTACTTTATTTCTTACTGCCTCTTCTATTTTATCAATACAATCTTGATTTAATTTATCAATTGGAATAAATATATCTCCTTTATCGCTTTTAACTAATTTATAGTTAGGAACATTCTCAGGTCTAAGTCCAGGTAAAATAACAAACGCAAATTTATCATCTCTATCTCCATATGCTACAAACTCATGTTTTTCGTATTTACTTTGTAAAATATATTTTTGTGAAATAAATATAGTAGGTATTTTAAATTTATTAACCAATAACCATATGTCTAATGGTGTTAAAAAATAATTATCTGTATAAATTAAACTAGAAAATGATAGTGTTTCCGCAATAACCTGATCACCTAATGTTTTTTTACCTTCAATAATCAACATATCAATTATTTTATCTTTATAATCTTCCAAGTATTTTTTATATTCATTAAATAATTCATTCTTAATTTGATTAGTTGTATGTTTCTCTCCAGTTTTTCTATCAATTAAGTCAATTATAAAATTAAACGTACAGAAATTATATTTACTATATTCAATTTCACTATAATCTTCTGGAAAACAATTTTTCCAATGTGACGATGTAATTTTGTCATGCTCAACTTTATCACATATTTTTTGATTTTTTATTCCAATTGCCTGATCTAATGAAGGTATTTTATTTTCATAATCTTGTGTTATAACTGGGTTAGCCTCATCATAAGAATTGTGTTTAACATATTTATTAGTAACAGCAGGAATTAAATTTTCAAAATATTCTTGGGTTAATGACGACTGAACCAGAATTATTTCATTATCCCTTAAATTATAACCAATATTTCCAAAAGATAGATAAATTTGTGGTTGGAGCATAAATGATTTAATTCTATTATATCTAATCAATTCATCGGCCATTCTGCCAAAATATATAGGTTTATTATTTTTATTTGTAATTAAATTTTTCTCGGGCAATACAATGTTACATTTACCATTTTCAGTAACTACACATAAATTTGGTGTAGCTGTACATTTATTTTTATCTTTAACTATACATGTTGAAACTTCATTTATTACTTTATAATAATTTTCGTCACCTATAAATTGAATTTTATTTCCAACTAATTCTTTTAAAAGTTGTACAACATTCTCCAACTTAGATGAATAAATTATATATTCCTTTAATAACTCATTTTCAATCTTCTCTCTAGATTTAATATTTTCATAATTATTTATTAAAATTTTAATCGTATTTCTAAAAACATTATAAAAACTTGTTTCTAATTTTAGTCTTTTTATATAATCTTCCCTCTCGACATCAACTGTTTGTTCGGTAATAATTTTTATATCACTTTGTACCATTGGTTTTGATTTTGGATTTACTATATAATCTTCGTCTGTAATGGATGGCAAATCAAGTTCTGGTATAATTTGGTCTGGTGGGATTGGTTCAGATATTTGTATAAATTGATTTGTGTTTGTTAATATTCCAACAACAAGTTCATCTTCTATTATCTTAAATGCTGGTTTACAAGGTATATCCGGTTCGTCTCTACGCTTTTTACTTCTTTTATTTAATCTATTTAGAAATTGAATCGTTTCAGTATATGTAGTCCATAATGATAAATCATTCATAAAAACATAGTCTAAATCCTTCTTCAAGTTTTCATTTAATGCGGATGGATAACATGGTATAAACCCGGTTTTTTCTGAACCACTTGGTTCCTGAGCCAAAATACCTATTATTTTATTATTAAAATTCATTACTAGTTTTTTTATTTTATATTCATATTTATCTAATTTTCGAACTAAATCATATAACAATAATGGTCGCTTTGCCTTATAAACATTCGGCATACTCTCTAATGGTCTACAAATTGACTCAAAAAATGGTTTAATTAAATCTTTGAATACAGCTCTCATTGTTTTTGATAAATGCGGATCACGTTCTTTAAATTCTTTTGTAATAATTAGTTTTTTACCATCAAACAAATAAGAATAAATAGGTTCATAATAACCATCTTCTTTTATAAGTATAATTGTTGGTTTTATAACTTGATAAAATTCTGATGAATAATGATTCGTAGGACAAATTAATTGAACATTATTTGTTATATCTTCATGTGGAATTTGAAAAATAACTAAATTTACACCTTGGGGAAATAAGTATTTATTAGGCATTGAAATAATATCCCATAAATAAGTATGATCAATCATTACTTCATCATCTTGTAAGAAAAGAGTAAAATTTTCAAAAGCACTTATCACTCTCTCAAAATATACTAATTCTTCTTTATTGTCAAAATTCATTTTTGAATATAATTTCGATGTTTTATATTTTTCAATATTAACTTTTCTATGTTCATCATAAAAATCATTAACCAGGTTTCCATTTTGATATTTTATAAATGAATCAATATCGATTGCTTTTATTATCCTTTCTCTCATTTCAGTTATAGTTAATACTTTTGAAGTCTTTGTGGTAAGTTTATTGTCCTCATCGATTACTCTTTTACCAAAGAAAATAACATCAGAAATTGCGGCTATAAAGGATTGATTTTTATTTACTTCAATACCATGTCTTAATAAACAAGGATGATTTTCTTTTATATTTGTATTTGTTTTACTTACTTGACAGTCAGCATTTATTTCATGAAGAATTGTTTGAATTTCTGGAGGCAAATATCCCCAACGTCCTGACTCTAAAGGAAATTTTTCTGGACCAAGAATATATTCTTCAGATTTTGAAACGTCTTGTATTTTTTTAATTTCTGGTTCATCATCTTGGACTTTTTTATTTTCTAGACATTTTTCTTTTGCTACTATTCTTCCTTTGGTATTATAATGTTTAAAACAACATGGCAAACATAACCCATTTGGGTGCTTATCGGGTATTAAACCAGGATAAGCGTTATCATTAAATTCATAAATATAATATCCTGGTTTTACTTTGTTTTCTTTCTTTGGTAAAACCTTACCACATGAAGGACCTTTCTTCGGTTTATGAACCTTTTCACCATTAACTACTTTAATATCCTCTGGATTAATAAAAGTATTACTTTTTAAACACCAATAGCGCGGACAAATGTAATTAAATTGATGTTTTTTATCTGAACCATATTTTATAACATCTTGTTCTCTTAAAAATCCTGGATGTTCTTCATTTATTTTTTCTAATTGATTATCTGTTAATATAATAGGCTGTCTTCTTTTATCTGAACTACAAGTTCTAGAATATGCGTTATATTCTTTAGAGTCCTCTTTCACTATAAGTATTGGGTCTTTTTTCTCAATTAATGTTTGAAAATAATATGGTTTATTTAATTTAATACCATCTATATTTCTAATTTCTTCTTCTTCAGATTCTTCATCTGGTTCTTCTTCATCTGGTTCTTCTTCATCTGATTTTTCCTCTTCTTCATCTGATTTTTCCTCTTCTTCATCTGATTTTTCCTCTTCTTCTGAAGAGCTTTCTATAATCATTTTTCTCTTTGTTACTTTTTTAGATTCTACTGATTCATCTTTAATTGGAGATAAAACTGCTTCTGGTTGTTCAGATGGTGTTGCATCAGCTTTAATACTCGATAAAGATTTTTCTGATGCGACCGATTCTTCAGATGGTGAGGATTTTTCTGATGCGACTGATTCTTCAGATGGTAAAGGTTTGTCTGATGCGACCGATTCTTCAGATGGTGAAGCAATTTTAATACTTGATAAAGGTTTGTCTGACGCGACTGATTCTTCAAATGGTAAAGGTTTTTCTGATACAACCGATTCTTCAGATGGTGAGGATTTTTCTGATGTGACTGATTCTTCAAATGGTAAAGGTTTTTCTGACGCAACTGATTCTTCAGATGGTGAAGCAATTTTAATACTTGATAAAGGTTTGTCTGATATGACCGATTCTTCAGATGGTAAAGGTTTTTCTGACGCAACTGATTCTTCAGATGGTGAAGCAATTTTAATACTTGATAAAGGTTTGTCTGATATGACCGATTCTTCAGATGGTAAAGGTTTGTCTGATACGACTGACTCTTCAGATGGTGAAGCAATTTTAATACTTGATAAAGATTTTTCTGATGCGACTGACTCTTCAGATGGTGTATCATCAACTTTAATGCTCGACAAAGATTTTTCTGATGAGATTAATTCAAGCGAGTCTTTTGCGAGTGAACCTAGAGAAGCAATTTTTTCAGATGATACAGATTCTTCTGATAAAGATTGATTAGGTGATGAAATACCCGTTGGAACTGTAACATTTCCATATTTTAATTTTGTCGTCTTTTCATCAGATTCAGTAGAAACTGATTCTTCTGACGAAATTTGACCTCCCTCGAAATTATTATTACCACCTTGAGATTCATAATTCTCATCTGATTCATCTTCATCAAAAAATAAACTGAAAGCTCCTTTAGGTTTTTCCTTTTCAACATCAACATATTTAACATAATCAATACTCTCATCTCCTTCGATTTCAGCATCTTCACCTTCTTTTGCTGACAATTCAGTCGATGATGTAATTTCAGGAAAAACAATATCAACACTTTCTGGACCTCCGCACAGTTTGTTAATTTCTTGAATTGGATATTTAGTAGAACTTTTATCTTGTGTAAGTCTAACAATTGTATCTAAATAAATTGGCAATGTGTAAAGATAATTAATATTATTAATATTTTCGGTTACAATTTTTAAGATAGCACTTTTATTGTCAAATGTAATTTCAGTTTTAAATCCAGGATTTTCTTTAATTTTAATGTCAGATTTTCTAACACCTCTTTCAACCTCCAATTCATTAGCAATTTTAACGACTAATTCAGTCGCTTGTTCCCGTGTCAAATCATCCGGAAAATTTTCTAATAATGCTTGAATAATTTCATCTCCTCGCAATCCTTGTTCTGATTTTTCAAGAACAAAAACTTCTTGACTAGTAAATTTACTAAAATTTGCAACACGTTTAAATCTTAAATTCATCTTATCAGATTTTAAACGATTAGTCTCATTTATAAAAATACTAGAAATACAAGACTTATAAGCATCAATATCAAACGATTTTGATAAAGAAATATTAGTTTCATATGTCATTAATTTTATTTCAACATTGTGATCAGTTAAACTATTAAACAAACTTAATTTATATCCACTTTGTTCTAAAACACTCTTAATTTCTTGAATAACTGGATTAATTAAATTTCTAAAGATCTCATCAATTTCAGAAATGTCAATAAGAGTATTAAATTCAGCAGTCATAGTAATATATCCTTCTTCATCAAATTCACAATTTAAAATTTGGTCATCTTTAGTTTGAATATATATTGAAACTGATTTGGTCCTAGCGATTGTTTTCATGAGTCTAAAAATGACTGCTTTTTTTAAGAAAGGTATTTTGCGTCCATCTACAGATAATTTATCAGCATAAAGTCTATAAATATTTTCTTGTCTACTTGATGGATTATATTTAATCAACGGATTTATTTCAGTAGCGTGTACTATTTTAAATATAATTTCAAGTGGGATTCTAACGCTGAATTCTGGTTTCATAATAGCCTTAATAAATTTGATACCTTTTTCAACATAGTTTAATTCTTTAGTTCTTAAATCATAAATGTCATAAAACATATTTACGGTGTTAAATAGATTAAGTGTTTTTTCATTGTTAAATTTTTTATTTGCTTCAATTAATTTAGCACGGTTTCTCTCTAAGTCTTCAAGTGATAAGATATTTTTATTATAAATAAATGGATAATAAATTTTAATCGTTGTTTGTTGTGATAAATCTTTTTGTTCTACAGACGATAATACATCTTGTGCTAAACATAAGTAAATAGTGTTGTCAACAATTTTACCTGAATTAAGAAGAAGATGATTATTAAGTGTTGATAGTGATTTTCTTGAATTTTGTTCGAAAAATTTATCATATTCTTTAATATCAAACGGATTACAAACAAACGGATATTCATTTTCTACAATAAAAAATTTCTGCCCCAATACTTTATTAACAATATAATCTTTATTATCAATTTTCATCTCAAAAATATCATCATATGAATATATATCTTTGTCCTCAGGTTTTGGAAAAGCGTTGCCTTCTAAATCACAACAGATATTATCGATAAATTGTTCAAGTCGCAATCTGGTTAAAGCAATTTTAGTATTTTGAGTCAATGATTGATATACTGAAACAGAATTTAATGTTTCTATTTTTTTACAAAATAAATAAATTTCTTCAATAGAAACGTCAATATTAGATAACTCATTAAGTATTTTAATTTTAATTGTTGCTATTGAATCGTCAGGGTATAAGCGTTGTTTACTAAAAACTATTTTTGATTTATTTGCTGCTATTTCATCAGATTCTTTGTCACTAAATATTGTTTTAATAAGTTCTTCTTCAGACCTTGTTTCTCCAGTTCCATAAAATATATAAATGGTGTCAATATTATTATCAACTAACCTTTTTACTTTATAAATAATATTATCTAAAGGTTTATCTAATGATTTTATTGAACTAATAGTTGATTCGTTTGAAGACATATATATAAATAAATTATTATTTTTAATTCATTTTATACAATTAAATTAAAAATAATTTAAACACGATTAATGTGAAATGGTAATCCATGACCGAATAAAATCATATAAATTAGAGCACCCGCACCTATAATTAAACTTCTATTCAAAGACATATTTTGAGATTGTTTTAAACCAAATCGCATTATTACGTAAAGTATTACAAAAATAATAAACGCGTGAAAAAGATGAGTAAGAGCCCCTTCCATTATATATATAATTTAGAAAAAATTACTCAGTTAAAACAAATAATCTACCTTGTTTATAAAAATCATAAGTTGGTTCGTATCCTAAATAAGATTTTCTAAAAATTTCTACTCTTCTATTTGGATACTTAATAGACGATTCTATTGCTTCTTCCTTTGTTAAAAATATTATCATATTTTCCCAATTAGAACCATTAATCATTAAATATATAAATTCCATTGTATTAAACTAGTATTTTTAGTTTATATTATTTAAACAAAATAATATATTTATACTAAATCATAATATGGATTATCATTAATATTCATTCCACAGTACTCTTCTGGATATTTTTTATAATCAATTGGCGCATAAATACCCGCTTCTTTGGCGGATTGTAATATCCATTTAAAATTCTGCCAAAAATCTTGATTATGTCCGACTGATTCAGTTGCTACATGTGATAATTCATGCAGAGCAACAAATGTTAAAGTATTTATATCTATTAATTTAGACCCATTTTTAGTTTTATTTAAACAGAACGCTATTTTCTCTCCTTTATTTTCACTATAAGCCGTTAATTCACTTGTTGGCAACGTTTCAGTTATTTTCTGTGGGTTGAAATTTTTTACTAATCTTATTGTGCGCGGATCTTCAGCGTGTTTTTGTTTCAAATAATTCACTGTATCTTTCATCTTTTGTGTTACATCTGCTAAAAGATCTGCCGCAAGTTCCATTTTTTGACGTTCTCTAACGCAATATCTATTTCCATCTTTAGATGATATTATACATTTTAAATCATATGCGTCAGATTGATAATAAATTATCAAACATAATAATAATATAAATCCTAAGAATATATAAAAAAATATACTATGTTTTTTCATATATTATTAATATAAAATATTTTTATTTTATATATGCCAGCACGTAATTTTATAAATAATAATAGTAATAGTAAATTTGAATTTAAAATTAATTATCAAGGTTTAGATTATGACTGTACAATTTATATAGCACCTTTTACTAGTCAAGATGACATTAATGATATAATCAAATATTTTGGAAACAGAAAATATAAAGGAAAATTGTGTTTAGATACAGATGAAGAAATAATTAGAAAAACTATCATTGATAATGATGTAAGTGCTTTTTTTATTGTTAGTGTTTCTAATATTAATAATGTAGCATCTGGAACTTTACAGATTTATAATTGGTGTAAAACTAAAAAAGGACCTGATGTTTGGATAAATGACGTTTGTAAAATATCGCCAGACGATGTCATTTTACAAGAAAAAACAACACGAGGTTCAACTGGCGCACCGGTCGAAGTAATGTTTATGTTAATGGAACAATTAGTGGTTCAAAATTTAGGTAAGAGAAATATAAAATTATTTGTCGAAAATGACCCGATAGAAAATGCTAGGTTTTTAGTTCCTCGTTATCAAAGAATGGGTTTTCAAATAGATGATGTATGTGGAAAAAAATTTCCAGATGAAACTGTTATGGAAAAACAAGTAAACCCGGATACAACTACTATAGATTTTTCATTTTTAACACAAAGAGTTATTGGAGGAAAGAAAAAAACAAACAAAAGAAAAATTAAAAAGAATAAAACTTATAAACGTAAATAAATCATAAATTAATTATGATACTACTTTTAATGTAGCCCCACTTTTAATTTTATAACGAATATTTTGGTCTTGAATAACAATACATCCTTCTGATGGGTTTCCAGAACAATCGCCACCATGAATTAAAAACCCAGAACGCCCACACATATTGTTAGTTGATGCTGGAAATAACTCATAACAATATGGCATGCCTTTAAATGTCATCATATTTCCTAAAGTGTATGTACCTTGTGGTAATGGACCTACTGATACCTTACACTGACATGAAGGATTATTTCGACAAGACCCTGATTGACCTGAACAACAACCATAAGTATCAATGTAAGTTCCATCATATCCGACACCATAAAAATGATGACCTGATTGTGAATAAGTATATGGTCCCCCTGTTGTTAAATTAAGTAAGTCTTTCATATCATTAGGTTGAGCTGGTTTTTCTAAAAACATGTTATCTCCAAATGTTATAGAGAGAAATGAAAAAAGAAGAAATAAAAAAGAATATTTCATTATATAATAAATTAATATATTTTTAAATCATTATAAAATATACTTAAAACTATTACAACAATAGATATTAAATGTCAAATAACTTTTCAAGAATATTTTTAAATAGTTTTAGATATATTTTTTTAAATGATAATAGATATCAAATTAATAATTCAGTTCAAATAAAAATAGCAGGTTCGTTACTAATATTAGGTTCGTTACCTCATGGAATTTATGCTTTGGGGACAGAAAAGAGTGAAAAGTCTAGAATTATAAAAAAATATAAAATGGTAAGAAATGGATTTACTGAATTTATGGTTATAGATGAATATGGCAATCATTATAATGTTAATAATAGTTTTTGGTATTGGAAATGGAACTCAATTGAAGATTGGTATAATATTAAAGAAAGTGATGAGTTAGATTTTAAATATTATGGTTGGAGGGTTCCTGTTTTAGGTATGTTTCCAAATATTTATAATGTTAAAATATAATATTATGTTATAATATATGGTAGCTCCAGGAGAAGAAAGACAGACTATAGATTTTTCACAATTAGGTTTTCATATAGATTTATTAAATGAACTTAGAGATTTAATATCTAATGGCGATCAAGAAATAATTGATGAATATTTAAGGATAGCTCGCGGTCATCCGTATAACATGGTGAACTGGGAAACTGTTAACGATGCTATTAATAATGATGATATGGAAACAAAATCAGCAATAGCTGAAGCAACACATGAATCATTACAACATCAGTATGTTGGAGGAAAACGTAGAAGAAAACTAAGAAAGAGTAGAAAGCAAAGAAAGAGTAGAAAACAAAGAAAAAGTAGAACAAGAAGATATAGAAAATAAATATTAAATGTTTTTCTTTTTATCTTTTATGTCTTGTAAAATAGGATATACATTTTTTTGATATTGTTGCTTAATATAATCATAAGTATAACCTTTATAAGATGCTACCTTTTCGTTAGATGTTACATACTCTTCTTTTTCACCGTTAGGTTTATTCATATCTGTGTTAACATATGAATTCAATATCGTAGGTGTTGTTGGATAATAAAAATAATAAGGTGTTTGGTTTGATGGATATATTATTGGAGGAACATCGTCAGTTTCTACATATCCAATATAAGAATATACTTTGTATGGTGATTCTTCTTCCTCTTTATCCTTTTTCTTTTTGTCATCATTTTTTGGTGTTAATAAATACACTAAATAATAACAAAATAAAATTAAAAATATCGTTATCGCACATCCTAAAAATAATAATAAAATACATAATCCAATTCTGTTAAACAAAAAATTACTAATATTTATATTATTAATATTATTCACATTACTAGTATCAGGGGTAGTAATCGTATCCATTTTATATAACCATAGCGCGCCTTGTAAGTCATTAAACTCATAATTCCCTACAGCGATATAATCATTTACTAATTGAACTACATAATCACTTGTTATATCATTTTGAATTAAATAATTTTCTTTAAGTTCCCATAATTTATTTTTTACTTCATAATGATAAATGTTATTATTTCCGGTTATTAGCAATATATCATTTCCCACATAAAAACTTTTAGCAAAATAAGATTCTTCAATATGAATTGTTTGATAAAAATTATATTGTTGTATATTTTTATTTATGTCATATATGATATCATAAACTAATATTTCATCGTTACATGACATGTATAATTTATTATTATTTATCTCTATTTTTAAACAATTTGATATATTATCTAGTTCAATCCAAGTTTGACTTTGATAATTCCACGCTTGAAGTAATGATAAATGCCATAATATAATATTATCATATCCGTCAGATAATATAATATTATTTACATCTAATTTTTTTACAGATTCTAATATATTTTCAAATATAAAATTTTCATTATATTCATTGTAAGAATATTTATATATTTCACCATAAAAAGTGCCTATATTTAACGTATTTTTATTGGTTACAAATATATGATTGCCAAATCCTAATAAATTTTTTGAATCAGATGAAGTCAATGTTTGTATTAATAACCACCTATTATATTTATATTTAAATATATAAACAATACCATGATAAACATCATAACTAATACCACCAACAAAAAGAAACTCATTTGTAGCATAAAGAGTTGTGCCAAAATTTAAATTTAAAAAATTGGGTGATGTTATGGTAGAATGAATAAATTTTTGTATTCTGCCATCATCGTCTGTAGTAAAATTGTTATGATATACTGTAACTAATCCATTATATATATTATATCCATTTCCAGATACAAATAAAAAATTATCATTTTGAGCGAGACGACTTCCAAATAAGGTTGTATAGTCCTCACCGATATCTACAAGTTGCATTATACTATATATTATATAGTTGTTACCTTTTATATGTTTTATTTAATTCAATTAATGTTTAACCAATCATAATGTCTAGTATGTGGTATTCTACTAGGACGATATGAAAGTCCATCTTCTAATCTTCCTATTATACCAGAGTATTGTGTCACCAATAAATTATGATTTGATGTTCTATTTAAATATTGTCTAGTAATTGAAGTATCGTCACTCCATCTTGGTATTATACTAAAATCATCTATAATTGGGTCGCTTGGAAATTGACCGTAATTAGAAATAAATGGACTATATTCATCTAGTTGATTTACTATACTATTTTCATAATTAATATACTCTTCTTCATATATTGAAATGTCACTCAGTGATTCTATTTCTGGATCTGAATTTGAATTCATTTTTCTCTCAAAATTTTGTTTTATCTCTCTACATAGTTCAGCTTTTAATAAAGATTTACGACACATCGCGCATTTTGTAATTCGACATAAACAGCCTATACAAAATGAATGATTACATTCTGTATAGTTCTCTGCTGGATTTTCAATACAAATAGGACATAGTTCTTGTTCCATAAAATATATAATGAATTGTATTTAAATATTTTATAAAATTGAGTTAAAATTATTTCTTGTTAGATAGATAACAAGAAATGTCGAGATTTGACAGTCATCCGAAATCTAAATTTTGGTCTAATAGAAATACTTTAAAACCTAATGAGGTATCACTGAATTCACATAAAAAATTCTGGTTTGATTGTGAATGTGGTCACCAGTTTGACATTCAATTAAACAATATTAATGTAGGTAGATGGTGTATGTATTGTGCTAATAAAAAATTGTGTAATAAAGATATAAATTGTAAAATTTGTTTTGATAAATCATTTGCTTCAGTAGAGAGAAGTAAAATTTGGTCTAATAAAAATGAATATTTTCCAGAAGAAGTATTTAAAAATTCACATAAAGAATATTTATTTGATTGTAGTAAATGTAATCATACATTTAAACAGAGATTAAGTCATATAACAAGAGGCAATGCTTGTAACTATTGTCATAATCGTGTAATGTGTTCTTCAGATAAGAATTGTCTTACTTGTTATTATAAATCTTTTGCTTCAATAGAGAGAAGTATAAACTGGTCTAGTAAAAATAAAAAGAAACCAATAGAAGTTTTTAAAAGTAGTGCTGAAAAATTTTGGTTTACTTGTGATAAATGTACGAATGAATTTGAAAGTAAATTATATCATATTACAGATGGTTCTTGGTGTCCAAAATGTAGATATAAAACAGAAGATAAATTAAATAAAATATTAAGTGAAAAATACCCATCTTTAAAAAGTCAGTATAAGGTTGATTGGTGTAAAGATAAGAAACATTTACCTTTTGATTTTGTAATTGAAGATAGAAAGATAATCGTTGAACAAGACGGCGAACAACATTGGAAACAAGTAGCTAAATGGAAAACTCCAGAACATAATAGAAAGCGGGATTTATATAAAATGAAATGTGCTAATGAAAATGGTTTTTCAGTTATTAGAATATTACAAGAAGACGTATTTAAAGATAAATATGACTGGTTGTCTGAATTATGTGAAAATATAGAAAAAATTACAAATGAAAATAGAGTTCAAAATATTTATATGTGTAAAAACAATGAATATAAAGATTTTGATATTAGTTAAATGAGACTGACGACACCATAAATTTTATTTTTTAATTTATTAAAATTTATTGCGGACCAGAACCAATCTCCAAAGGCGGCCTCATGTAGTCGCTTTCGATTGTTGATAAATTCCAGGGCCCCACATTTAATTGTGGGTTAGGTGGTTCAGAGCGAATTTGAAGGTTAGCATTTCTCAATGTTTGTCCGACAGTATCGATGCCGATGTGATAGCCAGCCTTTAACAAGTTAATGTTAGCCAATTCGCCCTTACCAGAAGGGTTTAGTTGAGCCCATTGAGAGTTGGTATCCTTAGGTAAAAGTTCGGCAGGATTGGTGACATTAGGACTGGAACAAGAAGAAGGAACACCTGGCATAGAGGTTTGGATACCACTAGCAGAAGCGTAAACTTCATTTTGTCCTAGAGGTTGAGAAGGTTGAACGGCGCCCGAATAAGCAGCATTTGGGTTTTTATATTGAGGTTGCATTTGTGCGTTTGATTCAGGACCAGGCATACCCTTAGCTCCTAAATAACCAGCAAAGGCATAAACAACATAGGCAACAATTAATAGAATAATAATAGCTCCAATTCCGTAGTCATTCCATAGTTTCTTTAAAGAGACACTCATTATATAAAATTAATGATAAAATAATTTTTATGATTAATATTAATTTATCCTAAAACTTTCTTAAAGTCCTTCCAATTCACTTTCTGAAGCTTCATCTATTTCGGCGTCAAAATCACTATCACTATCATTCATATTTTCTATCATATATGTTTTCTTAATATTCTTTGCCTCTAAATAAGCTAAAATAGCATTTTTCTTCGCCTGTTTTGCTTTATTCCTAGCTTCCTTATATAATTCAAAATAAACTTGATTAGGCTTTTTTAATTTCATTGATACATTATTGTCTAAATGTAAATCATCGTTATTCATTTCTTTGAGTATATCATTATTTTCCTGAATATCTTCCATTAAATCTTCAAATTCAATATCCAAATTTATATTTTCTTCGTGCTTTGGCTCATCTGGTTGTAATAAATCTAATGGTTCAATTTCTTCTAAAGAATCTAAATTCTCAAATAGGTTTGATTGGAATTTATTACTTTCAGTATCCTTTATATGTGTTTTTTCTTCATCTTCTAATTTATTATCTGTTTCTAATTTATTATCTGTGTCTAATTTATTATCGGGTTCTAATTTATTATCAGGTTCTAATTTAATCTCATTAATATTTTGATTAATTACATTTTCATATTTAATTTCTTCTAAAGGTTTTTGATTCTTTTTATTTGTTTTAATTAAACAATTATCAAATATCGGTTCATTATCAAGAACCATCATTTGTTTTAGTTCTATTTCAATTTGAAAATTTCTTGATGTAAATTTAATTCCCTGTATCTCTAAAATACTAATAATTTCTGTTTCAGGAGTTATGTCATTAATTCCTAAAGTTATTTCTTTTTCATTATAAATTTTAACAGCAGGAATGTCATCTTTTGTATTTTTTACATTCGTTCTTAGCAAATAATACTTACCTGATTTATAAATACGTATTAAAGGATTAAAAGCCGTCTCTATATCATTTTCTTCTAAATTACCTTGAAACCAAGCATCTTTTTTCTCATAAATTAATTTATGACATTTATCCTCTAAATTTTCAAACCAATGAATGATAGATTCTGAATTCTTATCAAACATTAAATCACAGTAATACTTTTTACCTGTTTTTACTAAACCTTGTCTAGTCAAACTCTTTAAAGTTTGTATATATAATGGGTTCTTATTATATTCAATCTTCGTAAAATAAGCGCCACCTTGAATACCAACTGGATGCGCTAAAGAAAGTTTTGTAAAATCAAATGATTCATTTGGTTCAATAATATTATCCATATTATTCAAAATAAAGAAAAAATTTAAATATTTTTAACACGCAAAAATATTATATTAATTCTCTTCTAATTATTTATGAAGGATTCAATTGTTCAGCAATGTTTAGATATTTTGAAGAGGGAGGATATAAAAAATGAATTTAAAATGTTATTAAAACCGGTAATTGATTTTATATTGTATGAAATTAATCCATATATTTATATTACTGTTTCACTTGTATTTCTAATTTTTATAATGATATTAGCAATTCTTATTATTTTAATTTTAATTATAAGAAACAGGGAACTTGTAAACAAATTATTATAAAATAAATTTAGGCAAATGATTTATTTTTATTCTCAATATTCTATATAATGGCAAGAAGACATAGAAGTCGTAGACATAGTAGAAGAAGTCGCAGAATGGCTGGCGGCGCATATAGTTCAGCAACAACATACGGTGCGTTTGTTAATGGTCCAGTTGACTCTCAATTAGCTAGAACATTTGAGCAAGGCGGTGCTTATGGTCACGTTCCAGGAAATGTTATTATTGGTGCGCAAGGACAAAATGTTATACCATCATCGCACATGCCTAATAGTAGCAATTTATCGTTGGTTCAAAGTGCTGGACGCAGACGTAAAAGAGGAGGATTTTTAGGTGAGGTTATTAACCAAGCTATTGTTCCTGCTGCTATTCTTGGATTACAACAAACCTATAGACGTAAGAGGGGTGGCAGAAGACACACTCGCAGACATCGCAGACATTAAATAAAATTATTTTATTAATTTTATAATATAATAATTCTCTCAAATGCTATTTCTTTAAGTTGTTGTAAAATATAACCAGATTTAAATTCATCAAAAAATTGTGTTTTATTATCTTGTAAAAATCCATATCTATTATTTTCACATATTAAATATTTTTTGTGTAAATCTATATTTGGACATGTATTTGAAGGATATTCCCATTCAGTACAACTTACATAATTGTCTTCATCTACTTTTATAGAGGAATCAGAATCATCATAAATAAACAATGAATAATGTGTAATATAACCACAATGACCGTCAAATTCACCTTTATTCATAATATAAACAAAACTATTAATCATTTAATAAAATATTGTTTTAGATTTAAATCATTTAAATATTGATTATTATATTAATAATATGAACTTTGAGAACCAGATAAAACAATGGGTTCAATTAGATAATCAACTTAAGGAAATAAATGAGCGTGCGAAGGAGTTGAGAGAAAAAAGAAATTCACTTGAAAAAAATATTACAAATTACGCAGTATCGAATAATCTCTCTAATTCTATGGTCCAACTTGGTGATGGAAAGTTGAAATTTGTAAATACAAAAGTTCCTGAACCACTTACTTTTAAATATTTAGAGAAAACACTTGGAGAGATAATTAAAAACGAGTCTCAAGTACAACTTATTATGGAACATATTAAACAAAAACGAGAGGTAAAAATTGTTCCAGAAATAAAGCGGTTTTCTAATAATTAAATTATATATCAATTATTTATATGAGTGAAATTAATTATATGGGACCAGATGATTTAGTTATTAATAGTGATATTGAAGGAGGCGTCCATTCTGGAGGATTTAGTGTCAAATCTTTTATGATGAAATCAGGGTTTTCTCCTATTATGACCGTTAATAACCAGCAATTTGGTGGTAAAAATGAAAAAGTTTCAGATTTATTTGATGATCTTGTAATTCCTAATTGGGCTTTATCATATAATAATCGTATTATCGGCGGTAAATATAATGAAGTACAACATGATTCTGATAGTGAAGATGATGATGTAATTGATGATGATTTACATAATAAATTATTAGAACTTGTTAAGGAGCATAATATTCAACAAGAAAAAAGTTTGAAGAAGAAAATAACAAGAAAACACAGAACTGAGAGGAAAAAATATACAAAAAGAAGAAAATAAAATAAGTTATTTATATTAAAGTATTCATTTAATATAAATATGATTTATACAGTTACAGAACATTATGATGATAATTATCCTATGTATGATAATAATTTAAACATCGATTGTTTTATTTGTTTTGAAAATCACATGATAAACGGGTTGAAACCTATTTATTTACAACAACAGTCATTGTATATGAAAAATTGCGAATGTAATGGAACCGTACATGTTGACTGTTTAACAACGTGGTTTGATAAAAATAAAAAATGTCCGATTTGTAGAAAAAACATGATAAAAAATACAGAAAAAGTATATATTATCGTTCATGTTATTAAATATGGCTCGTACATTTATTATCAAATTCAATATATTTGTACTAAATTTTTAAAGTTTTTAATGTACTTTACTTTGCTTTATACATTAATTGATTTCTATTTGATGATTAAATATAATAAGATTAGATATTATGAACTATAATATTATAATTCACACCATATTATAATTCACTCCATAAATCATTATTAAATGGCGAAACTAATATTTGTTCTAAATTATTTTTAAATAAATCTACTTTCTTTTGAAAAGCAATATCTTCTGCTGTTTCAGGGTATGGTGTAGATTTTTTCATTAATTCTTCTTCGTCTCCCGTTATTTTTGGTTTATAGCCATAACAATTTACTCCAAATTTTACGTTTGGATTTGCTATATAACCACCATTAATACCAGTTCTACCACAATCATTTTCATGACCTTCTATAGTTTGTAATTTATCATATGTTTTTTTCTGAGTTGGGAATAATGCTAGTTGATTTGCTGACCATCCATAATTACACCATTCAGCACCATTATTATAGGCTTTTTCTATCTGATCATATGATGCTAATTCGGCACCATAAGCTTTACAAAGTGCTTTAGCATTTTCATAATTATAATAGTTTCCTGGAATATTAAATACTTGTTTTCTGAATTTAATTTCAGGTACTGCTGAAGGTTGATAAGTGCTTTGATCTACAACTATATCGACTGTTGTTTGAGGTGAAAATAATCCTTGAATATACGCAGTAACATTTATACTAAAAAAGTATTGAAAAGCATTAACTAAAATTAATATTACTAAAATACCAACAATTATAATTCCAAACATATTTCCGCCATTTGAGCCTTCATTGCTTCCTAAATTACTTGTTCCTAAAGATGATGAAAAAGCATAATATGCTACAATAATTAATAAAATAATAATAAACACTACCGGATTCATTATAAAATTATTTAAATTATTATACATATTAACCGGATCAGTTGTTGATGTTGTATTTACTACTTCCATATAATATATAAATAGTTAAAAATTCTATAAAGTTAAAAAATCTATAACATATCAATTTATATTCTTCTTCCTATAAAATAATACATATGCTTTTGGAGAAATAATGGACTCCGCTTGTTCTACCTCAGTAACTGATGTATCATTAAAATGATACCATTTCCCATTCGCATTTTTTACATATGAAGTATAATGACCACCCAATACTCCTCCACTGTGATTACAAACTCCGTATAATTCGTAAATATATTTATCCTTCTTATATCCAATAACATATTCAGATAAATCTAAATTGTCAAGTGGAAATGTGATATGTATCTGATTTTTTTGAAAATTATTATTATTAAATCTTTTTAAATCAATGGCTAAAATATTCGGAAACGACCAAAATAATATTCTTTTTCGTATATTAACAATTTCATTTGTCTCATCATCTTTATAATTTTCAATTATCTCACCTTCAACATAAAAATTAAAACAATCTATTAATGATGGCGATTTATTATTTGTAGGAATTGGCAAATCAACCATAAAAAAAGGCTCTGGTTTTGTAATTAAAACTTTATTATTATCTACTCTTGTAATCTCAGAAACATTTACGGCATAAAATAAATTCCAAATTTCGGAATAATCTTTCGAATATGTATCTTTAATCATTTCAAAACATTTTATAGCTAGTTTATCTGTTTCATTCTCGGGTTGACCTGAAATAGTAAATTTAATCTCTCTAGATAATGCTGAATGAAAACAATCTATTAAAAATAATAGAAATTCAGATACATCATTTTGAGAATAACCTGTAAAAATTTCCATTTTTTTTAATTGAGCCACCTTTTGGATCACCTTTATAAATCTTCCTGGAGAGACTACACAATTCGCATCCCATAAAATTTTTCTTAAATTATCCCATTCAACTAATAATGCTGAATCATAACTATTTTTTAATTTTTTTTTATAGTTCTCATTTTCTAAAAAGTTGTTTAGTTCATAGGTATGAGATAATATTTGAATACAAGAATTTATAAAACATGTATTACCTAAATTAGACAACCCACTTAATCCTTTATTACTATATTTATCAATATCCATTATTTAATATATTTATAAATATTATATATTTAAACAGATTTTTTAATATATTTATTATGAGTTCTTATAATTCAAATACTTCTAGACTAACAAATGAACAGAGTATGTTAATTAATATTTTAAACACAATGTATAGTGATAATTTAAGACAAATAAATTCATTGAATAATACCCTAGATAATTTAATTGAAAGTAATAATCAAATTAGAATCTTATTAACACAGATTTTAAACAATAATAATTCTACTACTAATAATCAACAATCGAGAGAATCAAGAAGAAGTTCATCCAGACGCGAAAATAATACTTTTTATACTAATAGAAATTTAAATCCGCTTGGTAGAATTTTGATAAATGATCAACCTTATATTATAGATTCCATCAGTGAATATACAATTCCTAGAAATACTAATAGAGGAAATAGTTATACTACATTAGATAGTTATGCTCGTAATATTTACGATGATTTATTAGAAACCTTTTTACAACCTATTGTAATTCACCCTACACAATCACAAATAGAATCCGCAACTAGAAGAGTAAGATATTGTGATATAGCAAGACCGATAAACACATCATGTCCTATATCAATGGAAGAATTTAATGATACCGATATGGTGACTGTTATTAGACAATGTGGTCATATTTTTGATACCGACCATTTAAATAATTGGTTTAGAAGTAATTGTAGATGTCCGGTATGTAGATATGATATTAGAGAATATAATTCAAACGTATCTACAGAGTTTTTTAATAATGTAACAGATATTTCAAATAATTACATTGAGAGAAACAACCAAAGTCGAAGAAATAATCAAAGAAATGTTCAAAGAAATAATCAAAGTCAAAGAAATACTCAAACGGAAACTACATTACTTAATCATGAATTTGGAAATGGTATGACTGGTTCATTAAATGATTTATACAATATAACTGGACTCATTGATGCGTCTGGAAATTTTACAAATTCATCAACTGATGCTATAACATCATTTCTAATAAATGCTATAAGTAATAGAACACGTAATACCAGATAAATTATATAAATAAGATATAAAGATTTATTTATATGATTAATTATATTAAAATGCGACGATTGCGTGTAATAAATAAAAAATATGAAAATTTATATGATGGAAATACTCCTGAAGAAATCCAAGAAGAAAATGATATTGAATTAGAGAAAATATCAAAATCACAACACATTGAATTAATCTTCGATTTTTTAAATGCGAGTTTTAATTTTTTATTTAAGATGATAAGTTTTGTATTAAGGGCATCTGGTGTATATTTTTTATGGATTAGCTTACATTATTTTTCCGCTCATCTATATATTAAATTTTGCGTTCCAGATACATTAATAGGTTTTGTTATGTCACCTTTCATGGTTTCAACTCCTCATTGTCAAGGTCTTAGATGGATAGTGTATAATGCTGCGAGTGTTATAAATAACATGTGGATACTTATTGGTGCTTGGATTTACTCAATGATATGGATACTTAGAGAATCTCAACCCGATACGCCTAATGCATTATAATATTTATGTAAAGAATATAAAGATATCATATGTAATAATATTATACAATGACAAACGCGCATTCAAGAAACGGTTATAGATGGACTATTAATGAAGTACTCTCCCTCCAAAGAGAGTTTGAATTATTAAATTTAAGTATTGATGAAATCGCAAGTAGACATAATAGAACTGTAAATTCTATTATGTATAAGCTTGACCAGGAAGGGTTCGCCAATTATAATGACTTATACCATAATTTGAGGACAAATATTCTTTCTAGTAAAGAGACATCAGTTTTAAATTTAGATAGCGATGAAGAGTATGATGATGATGATGATCAAGATTATGTACCATGTGATGAAGATGAAGATGAAGATGATGAAGATGATGACGAAGATGATGAAGTTGAAAATTTATCACTACGAGTTAATCAATTGGAAGGAAGTGTTAATGAAATTAAGGATATGATTAGACAGATGATGAACTCTGTAAATATTCAGACTACGGTATCTAATACCATTTAATTTTAAAATAAATAATATAAATAAAAAATTATTAAATTACAAATTTTTTATTTAATCTAAAGGTTGAAATACTTATTTTCTTCTATGAGTTCGTCTTTTACGATGACGTTTATTTTTTCTGGATTTTTTACCTCCCCAAAATTGATACCATGGTTTAGAAACTGGTGCTGGAGGAATAGTTACCTGTGCTGAAGGAATATTTACCGGAGAATCCATTACTTCTTTAATTTTACTAACATCAGTTTCATCACCATAATATCCAGATATATCTTGTTTATGTTGTTCAATTGATTTAAAAGTCGTATCTAGTTGATTACAATATGGCGTGGAATTTTTTCTACCCATAAATCCTTTAGGACAACACTTATTATAATTTTCTCTCAATTTATTGCTCATAACAGTCAAGTCATTTAATCTTTCATCAAGAGGCTTAAGTTGTCCATTGGTATCATTTACATCTGGAAATTTGGTTAATGCTGGTAAAGTATTCATATTACATTCACCAGAAGGAAGCACAGATGTTTTATTTAAAAAAAAACCACCTTTTCTATTTCTTCTAGATAATTGTTTATTTTTACGCAAATTTTTACTCTTTCTCATAATTTATATTAAGATTATTTTTTAATTAAGAATTTTGTTAGACTTTGATTTCCTGTTTTTTCATTATTTGTTTCTCTCAAATAGTCATCAAATAATAATATTTTAATTTCCTTACATCGAAATTCCTCTAGTTTTTCTTCAAATTTTTCTGGTTGGTCACAATATTTCTGTTTTAAAGCTTCAACATCCTTCCTATATTTAATTAATTTTGGACGCTTTCCTTGAAAAGTCCAAATTTTCTCAAGAACTAAAGCAAATAATTGCTGTACTGGTTTCATAATTTGGTTTGTAATATAAAATGAATAGTCGATTTTAAGTTTATTTTCTAAAATAAACGTAGGTGTTTCGATCTTATCTCCTTGTAAAACTTTTTTGCCTGGAACAGATATATAAGCAAAAGGTATTCTATCGCCTGGTCCTGGTTTATTTCCTGGGTCTCTTGCTGTAATTCGGTCAGCTAATACTTTATGAGCAATTGACTTTGGATTTTTATAACCTGAACGTAAAGATTTTGTAATAATTAATTTTTCAATTGGATATTTTTCTTCAACAATGTTTTGTAAACAATTTTTTAGATACTGAACAGCATCAGGAATATTTTGTTTCTTCATTAAAATGTCAATAATTCCACCATAAACATCCTTAACTATTGGTGCATTATCTCTTCGCTTCAATACAATACCCATTTCTTTTCTTTTACATTTATTTGGGTCAGTTTCATAAAGCATGCCAACATATCTTTTCTTTGATAATAAACAGAATGGCATAAATGTTTTCTCGTATTCAAAATCATGAGGCCCTTTTAAAAACTTCGCTGATATTTCACCTACTTCTTGCGCTAATTCAATTGTAATTTCTAACGCATCTTTTCCTCTAATTGGATTATCATTTATATCAAGCAGATTAAATGTATAGAATACTGAATCAGTGTCACCATATATGTACTCAGCTCTAGTTTTAACTAATCCGTGATTTTTCGTCTGACAAATTTTATTTCCATAACATTCTTCAATAATACGTTTACCATATGTTAATAATTTGCGACCCATCGCGGTTGTACACGCAGCAATATCTTTCTCATAAAATGAACTCGTTTTTGCGCCACATCCACCATACAATGAATTTGCTGTTACCTTATAAGCAAGCTGTCTTTGGTCTAAAACTTGCTTCATAAATTCGTCCGATTGATTTGGAATCATTTTTCTAGTATCTTTTCTTGCTTTCAAAAGCTTCTTAAGAATAGCAGGCATAATAGCGGATTCACCGTCTCCTTGAGGCTGTGCGAATCTACAAATCTTATATCCACATTTAATTTTTTCAGCCGCAGCTTTTGGATGCTTTCTAAAATATCTATACGTATCATAAGACACATCTACGTATTCATATTCTGGAAGATTATCATAAATATAATTACCATCAGCATCTTTATAACCCCATTCTTCGATAAGATTCCCTGCTAAATCATATTCCTTTGTCCAGACCTTACTATCATGTGATAAATTCTCGCTAATCATTGAACTTGGATATAATGATGCGTAATCATTACAAGCAACTGGATTGTCAAGATATAAATCACATTTTGGTGGCAATACAATTGCTCCTTCATAACCTTCATCTAAATTTCCTTTTTCAATAACAGGAATTAGAGTTCGGATTTTACGACATTCATTCGCAATCAAACTTTGTAGTTTTATTCCTTGACCTCTCATAACTAAGAAATTAATCGGAACACTACAAATTTTTGCCATCTCAATAAACCCTGTAAGAATATCTGATTTATTAAATAAATAATGTACTAGATTACAATCTTGAATACAATATTTCGCAATAACAGACCGATCATCTGCTGTGCCATTCGTCATTCTAAAAATATCTTTAGGAGTAACATCATCCTTTGCTAAACACCATCTCACCTTTTTATTAAAATCAGGCATTACTATTCCTTCAATCGTAAATTTACAATTTACCTTATCAATTTCTGTTACTAGATATTTTGCTCCATCAGCATAGTAGTCAACCGAGTGCCCAATTTCTTCAATATGAATATAACTACCATTTAATAAACCAGTTAAATTGCTAGTTGAAATAATTGAACTATTATTATCGTATTCTATTTTCTTCGCATAATCTCCTATAAAATTACCAGCCACATAATCTAATTTATAACTCGTTAAATTTTCGGTTCTTCTATAAAAGTTATATAAATCAACTTGAAGTCTTCCATTCATTTTAATAAATCTTAAATCATGTTGTCCACTTGCGATTTGAATACTGCTCTCTTCTATTTTCCATTTATCTGTATCTTTATCTTTTGTTCCACATATTTCATTTTTATTTCTTCCAAGTTTTAAGAAATCTTCAACGCAATTATTTTCTTCTGAGCGTCTAAACATAAACTCGTAATCAAAACCAAATATATTGTATCCAATTATGATATCAGGATTTTCTCTTTGAACCAATTGTTGCCACGCTAATAAAACTTCTTTTTCAGTGTTATATGTTTCCACTACAGAATTTTCCATCGGTATTTCAGAGCAAGTATTTAATACAATACAATGATTGAAATGAGGGTCTTTATTACCATAATTCATAATTGTTGAACCAATAAATGTAACCTTATCACCCTCTAGTTTTGGAAAGATTGAATTTAATGTTAAATTTAGTTCAATTAACTTACCTTCTCGTTCATACTTTTTATCTAATAAAATATCAATAACGGTTGCCTTCTTATCAGAATATTCTTTAATTGTTGGTTTAAATTTATTATAACCTGATTCAAAGTCATTAAAATTATTTTCGTTATCACTATCATCATCATTATCATTATCATCTTCCTCAACCTTTTTTTCAAATTCTTTTGCCATTTTTTCAAATATCGATTCTAATGAATTTGCTTGGTTAAATTCCTCAGTCTTTGTTAAGCTTCTTACCTTACATTCAAGCCATTTGTCACAAAGAGCCAGAACTGCTTCTTTTGAATTTGGTCGACGCTTAGGATATACTAAATCTATTTCTGGCATATTTTCATAACCAAACGCAGTAAGAATGATATTTTTTAGAATTGATCTAATAGAATCCTTATTGAATTGTTCAACTCCAATATTTTCAAAATATTCTACAATATTTGTTGCTAATTTTTTATAGGTCTTAATTGGCACCGGAAAATCACCATGACTACTACTGGCTTCAATATCAAAACTCATTATTTTATAAGGAACTCTGGTTTCCTTATCATTAAGACTATAAATATTTTTAATATCAGTAATAAATTCGTAATCACAGTTTACACTTTTTAATTCACCTTTTTTCTCGATAGACTTTTTCTTAGGGATAGCAATCCATCCAGAAGGACTTATATCTTTAATATGAAAGAACCGCAATAGTGGAGGAATATTGGCTTCATATAACATAATATTTGTATCGAAGTATTGATATCCGTTTTTAAATAATTGATGACCAGAATGGTAATCTGAATACCACAAATTTTTTGCCTTGTTGAACGCACTTAAATTCGCGAATTCAATAAATATAAATTTATGCTCTTTTTTATTATCAAAACCATATAGTTTTTTCCTCTTGACAAGTTTTGAGTCAGTAATCGAGTTTGCGTAGTATTTTCCCATTTTTTCTTTTATGTGTGATATAAATTGTTCTTTCATTGTTATAGACCATTTATCATTTACCATTACATAGAAGAATGGTTTAAATCCTTCTACTACAACTGAATATGTTTTACCATATTCATCGACTCCAAACATTTGAATCATAAATGAATTTTTATCAACATAAATATTATCTTCATCATCATCCCTTGAAAAATCATACGCATTATAAACATTATAGTCGAATACTCTGAAGATATGTTCCATTTTAATAATTACTATTAAATTGTATTTATTTTATTTATTTATAATCAATTTTATTTAAATATAAATTTTTATTTAAATAATATAATGACAGATAAAATAACATATGCTATAGCTGTTTTTACTGATAAAATTAAAGGAACCGTTAATTTTAGTGAAGATTTGGATAAAAATATGGTAAAAATAGATTTAAATTTAACTGGATTAAAACCTAATAGTGTGCATGGGTTTCATGTACATGAAGCAGGCGATTTAACTGATAAATGTACTAGTATGTGCGCTCATTTTAATCCATATGGAAAAACACATGGTTGTCCAGGGATGACTCAAAGACATGTAGGTGATTTAGGTAATATTGTAACAAATAATAAGGGTGAAGCCAAGTATTCATTTTATGATAATGTTATTAAACTTAGAGGGACTAAGTGTAATATAATTGGAAGAGGGTTAATTATTCATGAAGATGAAGATGATTGTGGACAAGGAGGTGATGATGAGAGTTTAAAAACTGGAAATGCTGGAAAAAGAATAGCGTGCGCTGTGATTGGTTATTCAAAAGAAAATTTTAAAAATACGTAATATTATTTATTTTTTGCGACCATATTTACAATATTGTCTTTGAGAGAAACCTTTGGGTCTATTACAATTTATACTGCGTTTATATTTTTTAGACCATTTACCACCATGTTGTTTTTTCGTTTTTTTATAGTGATGTTTTAATTTATGTGTTTTTCTTTTAATATGATGTGGGTTTTCACTTTTTGTAATATTTTCCTCTCCAGTCTTCAATTTAATCCATTCAACAAATGAATCTATTTTTCTATCTTTATTAGAAACATCTGATTGTTCGTATGATTCTATATTTTCTCCAGAATTTGTTATATATCTCATTGTAGGAAAACTTTGAGGTGGTTCTTTTATATGATTTACCTTACTTACTAAGTCTTTATCAATAGAGACAACAATAATATTTTTTCGTTGATTCGAGAGAATATTTTTTAGTTTAGACCATTCAGGACGAGTTTCATTACAAGGACCACAACCCTCCATGTAAATTAAGATAAATATTTTATTACCTTTATTCGCCATATAGTTTTCTAATTTACTAATTAAATTATGATAATTTTTTTTATTAATTTCCAAATAAACCATTATATAAAATATGTAGAAAATAATATCCTAATAAATATATAATGACACTTACTACGCTATTAATAATTTTGGTATTTTTGATAGGTTTGTATTTTTACGCAATGTGTTCTGACCCTAAATATGCCGAAGGATTTACAAATGCGAATTTTAACCCCAAATGTCCTAATCTATTGATTCAAAAAGATTCGAAATTTTATTTATATAATTCTAAATTAGCAGAAGTTCCAGGAGTTAATCCTATACAATTTGATAATTTAGAAGATTATACTGAATTTTTGGATTGGCAAAGAAGTCAGGGTATAAGATGTCCTGTGCTCTATTTACAATCAACTTATGACGCACAAGGTAATCAGGTTTATAAAGCAAGACCAAGTGTATCAGAACCTCAGGCAGGATTACCTCCATCTAGTGCTCCTCCTATTGGAATCGCCTCGCAAGTTCCACCAATTATGGAAAGTTCATTAGCATCTAAAGAGATGGTATATCCAAACCCAACTCTTCTAGTAGACGCAACACAAAATGACCCGCCATATAATAAGGGAGGTTATCCCGCCCACGATCAAACATCGTATTATGTTGGAACTACAACTCCGCTTGATATGATGAATTATGAAAAAGCACCAGTGAGTCCTGATCCAATGGACCCTAATTGGGGTGGTTCTGAATATACACAAAAACTAGTAGAGCAGGGATATTATAAAGGGAGTGAAGTCTCTATTTATGTAGATTAAATTCAAAAATTAAATAATTTTTTCTTCATTATCGAATAATAACCTTGCATTCTTTTATTGAATGTAATTATAAAAATACTAAATACAGAAGCATTTGTTACTTCTTTTACTTTATTATGATCGAATCCAAATACACCATCGAATGGAAAGGGTATTAATGGAAACAAATTTCTGGCTACATATATTAGCACACCAATTAACCAAATATAACATATAAAATCTACCGCAAAATTGAAGTCGGACATTTTTTCGTAGTATTTAACATCAAATTCACCATAAATTTTATTTAAAAGGTACAGTGTTAACACAGCCATAATAAAATACGCTAACGTAGACCATCCAATATTTAGTATCTTAATACTTCTAATAACAACTTCTTTATACAAACTCATTTTATATAATAATTTAATATTAAAAATTAATTATTAAATTATACTTTTTATTTTATTGTCTAAAATAATTTACTTATAACATAACCTTTTTATACCCATTGATTCTATTAAATAATTTTTATATTCATCGCCTTTACCTATTTTATTCATATGCGAAAATATTCTACTTTGAGAAGCTTTTTGGGCACGAGAGCTGTTTATAACCATAGAAAAATATGTTTTATTATTAGAGCCTAAATTATATTTATTTATTGATGTTGTACATTGTTGATTAAAATTTACTTGGGGGATTACTGTTACAATTGTTTGTTCTTGTTCTTGTGTTTCTGGTAATATTATTTTTGTTATTGTATTATTACCAATATTTGTACAATATAAAATACCATAAATATCAAATGTTAAACTTATTGGAACATTAAGCCCACTATTTATCAAAATAGATGATGTTCCATCTGTGGTTATTTTTGATATGTTACTTATGTCTACTTCAGTACAGTATAAATTACCAAGTGTATCAAATTTTAAACCGAATTGAGCAGATGAATAACCGCTTCGAATTGTTGATATTGTCCCGTCTGATGTCATTTTTAATATAGAGGATGTTAAATAATCTGAAAAATATAAATTTCCAAAACTGTCACATTCTAAAGCTAATGGAGAAGTAACACCAGTTGCAAAAGTATATATTACACCAGATGAAGTTATTTTTAATATATTACTACCACTCGTGCAATACAAATTATCAAATTTATCAATTGCTAAAAATTGAGGGTCAGAAAGACCGCTATCTACAAAAGTAGATACTACACCATCTGGAGTAATTTTTACGATAGTACTAATATCTTTATTTGCACAATATAAATATCCAGCACTATCAAATGCTAAACCATATGGAGAAGTAAGTCCACTATCTATAAAAGTAGATACTACACCATCTGTGGTAATTTTTAGGATAGTATTAGTATTTCTATCTGAACAATATAAATAACCAGCGCTATCAGACGCTAAACCATACGGAGAAGTAAGTCCGCTACTTACAAAAGTTTCAGTTACAAAAGACATATATATATATATATTATTATTATTGACTATCTATAAATTTCATAACAGATTTTAGTACTGCTATAATAATTTAATATTAAAAATTAATTGTTAAATTATTTTCTAAAATAATTTACTTATAACATAACCTTTTTATACCCATTGATTCTATTAAATGATTTTTATAATGATCGCCTTTACCTATTTTATTCATATGCGAAAATATTCTACTTTGAGAACCTTTTTTACCACGAGAATTTCCCAAAATCATAGAAAAATGCGTTTTGGTATGATGACCTAAGTTATATAATGATTTTAAACTTTGACAATGGTTAGTGGTTATTGTCGAAGATGTTTCTACATCAGTTTCAAGCCCAATTAAATCAGTATTAAAAACAAATGGAACGTTTAAACTATTTGAATCTGGATCTAACCATATAGAACCTTGTTTTAATAAAGAACCTGTAGAAGAATATGTAGGTGCGTTTGATAAATATGTAGATGCTGTTATATCATTCCATGTTCCAGAACTAAAACCTGAATTGGTATAATTAAAATTAATACCGGATAATATAAGCGGTGAGACAAATGGTCCATTTACAGCATAACAATTAGTTATATCGACTGTTACTTGACTTGTTAAATATGAATATCTATCATCATGACCACCTAATATTGAACCACAATTTTCAGAAATTTCTCCATTAAAATAACAATTACTTATTAATATATGTGGCGAATAATCTGTAGTATCAGTCCAACCAATTGAAGAACCACAAATTCCTCCAGCCTCAGTTCCTGTAACATTGCCACGTGTATAACAATTTATTATGCTACAATTATTTGAGTACATACCAAACCAAATTCCAGCAATTCCCCCTGAATGTGAACCTGATATTATACCAGTCGAATAACAATTAGTTATTATTACACTACCATTTAAATTGCCTGCTGACTGAGCACAAATCCCACCACTATACCCAGAATTTATATTTCCAGTGCTATAACAATTCGTTATATTAACATTTCCACCACTATGACCAGCATCACTACCACAAATTCCTCCTTTTGAATGAGAAATATTTAAATCAGATATCATATTTCCACTTGAATAACAATTTGATATATTTACTGTTCCATAATTCATACCAGCATTATTACCACATATGCCACTAGAAAATCTACCAATCATATCTCCAGTTGAATGGCAATTCTTAATTTCTAAATTGCCATTATTAACAGCTGTGTATGAACCAGATATTCCACCAGAATGTGAATCACTTATTTCTCCTTCTCCGATAGGGCCATTTGAACTTAAATTTTCTAATATATTATTTGTTGCCGCATTTGAAAAATATGATTGAGCAAACCAACCATTTGATGTACTAAGTGTAGAAGTAGAACACTCCATTATAATATTTTTTATTGTAACATTAGAATAACCGTTTGTATAACTAACATATTCATCGCCTGTTCCATTTTGAAATAAACCAGGATAATCAGTAACATTATTTATGGTGACTGTTTTATTTCCACCATCAAATGTAATATTTGCGGAACCAATAATAAAATATTTAGTTGAAGTGTTAAATGTTATATCACTAGTTAAATATACGTTTCCCGTTCCTGAACCAGTATACATTAATGTTATTGGATAGTTGATAATTTGTGTCCAATCAACGTTATTAAAGGAGTATGACAATTCATTATCATTATTAACATATAATGTATCTGAAAAAGATATTGTTGTCATTTATAATATAAGCTGACATTATAAATATTCTTATTGGCTATCTACAAATTTCATAACAGAATTTAGCGCTGCTTTTGCTTGCTGCATTTTAGCCAATTTATCAAGTGACTCTGTTGGATTTGATTGATTTACAGTTAATACTGTTTTTAACATTAAATTATTAAGCAAATCGTCTAAATTTAATATTGCTGATTCATAATCAGACTTGTATTTACTAATTAAAAATACATCCTGAGATTGAATAACAGATGCTTTTAGTGCCGCAGCATATGACGCAGCATTTCCCGCAATTCCATTATCGCTAGAAATATTGTTACCAGAAGCATCTGTCATTCCTTCTCTCATTGGCGCAAAATTGAAACTTCTAAATAATATAAAAATAACAAAACAAATTACAATAAATAAAAGCAGATTGTAAAACTCTTTCATATATTATATATTTTTATTTTTTCAATAAGAATTTTACAATATTAGCAAGACAAGTTTTATTTATTTTTCTGACTTGTCCTTTCGAATTAGTATATGATAAATCTTTCATAGAGTCATTATCTAATTCTAATTCTTTAATTAAATTTGGTATTGTTTTATACTTTTCCATAATAGCTAATGCGGTTACTGAACTTATTCCCGGTATTTGACAAAGCATTATCTCTCCAATATTGTCTGGAGTAATATTATCTTTCTTAATTTTTTTTACAACTCCAACATAATCTTTATCTGTAAGAGCAACTTCTTCTGGTTCATCTGATTTATCATATGTCTCGTCATCAATAGGCATCGCATTAATTTGGCTCTTATTTTGATAATAAGGTTTTTTAGTTAAATCTTTGCCGATTTTATAAGCCATATTACAGACGATATTTGCGGTCTCTTCCATAGAAAAACTCCTAAATACTGAAAATCCTTTATAATAGTTTAGAGAGAACATTGCTGAATATGCTGTAAGTTTTTCGATTTGATTATCTGATTTAAACCGATTTGGCTTATTAACATCTCCTTCAATTAAATAAACTATGTTATGATTATGTTGATTGATTCCATTTAAACGATAAGACTGCTCTTCGTATCTACCATCTTTAATACTCGATAATAAATCAGCTATGGATTTTCTCTCTATAATTATCTTATCTTCTGTTTCATCATTGATAATAATATCGCCAATAGGTAATGTTTCTGATTTTATCTTAATATTTTTAAAGACTGGTATAGTTGATACTTGTGTCAAAAGCATTTGTAGAAGAGCCATCTCTCTAGTATCTATCTTGATAAGCATTAAATTATTTAATAAATTGTTATTAAATAGTTTTTAACTAAATATATATAAATATTAAATTTAAACCCCTCCAATTGTTGCACGATATCCGTATTGTTGAGTTTGAATTGTTCTGCTTACAAGACAGAATCTTGGAACTGTTTGAGGAGCTCCGCGTAAGTTAACATTGTTTGTCAAATACCAACCGACACGTGGGGCTATTCCGGCTTTCTTGGCCGAGCCACCACAAGTCGGTCTATTTATAATTGAAGCAGCATTGCGCGCATTTTTACTTGCATTCATAAGCACCATTATTATAAATTAATCTAATATTTTATTTTTTTTAAATGCTTAAATTAATCTAAATATTTCCAAATAAAATCCTCCAGCTGTTTTTTGTTTATTATATAATACACAATTAATACTTCCTAAATAAATATTAATTGCTTTTCTAGTAATTTAATTTACTCGTAAAAATTGTCTGCTTTTTCTAAAAATGTATATAACCAGTCTATATAACATAGACATTTTAAAAAATAACTCTTATTATTTTATTTTATAATTTTATTTACATCTTCCTGAATTTGATACATAATATTTTTATAATTTATTTCTCTCCATTCTTAGTTTTCTATATTTTCCTTTTAAATTATTAAATAGAATACAAATTTGAAGATGATTATATTTAAACTTATGAATTGATTGACATTCTAAAATAATTTTAATATTTTACGTAAAGTTTATAAATAATAAATAAATTTTTATATTATAAAATGATAAAAATAATTGATTGTTTTATTTTTTATTTTTTATAATGAATTAGATTTATTAACATATAGACTTGATTTATTAAATAATGTTGTAGACTATTTTATAATTGTAGAATCTACACATACATTTATCGGAAAAGAAAAACCCCTTTTTTATTGTGATAATAAACATTTATTTGAAAATTATAATAAAAAAATAATACATATTATTGTTGATGATTTTCCATATAAATATCCTAATGTAAATATTGCTAATAATGATGTATGGAAAAATGAATTTTACCAAAGAAATGCTATTTCAAGAGGTATAAAACATATTAACGATTTATCAGATTCGGATGTTATAATAATATCAGATTTAGATGAAATTCCTGACCCAAATACTTTAAGTAAAATTAAAAATTGTACTATACCTGTTGACATTAATATATTAGAAATGGACTTTTATTATTATAATTTAAATACGAAAATGAATGAAATGTGGTCACATTGTAAAATTATATCTTATAAAAAATATAATGAATTGAACATAGATTGCAATACTATTAGACATTTAAACATTCCTAAAATTCGAAATGGAGGTTGGCATTTATCTTACTTTGGTGATAAATATTTTATTCAAAATAAAATTCAAAATTTTTCACATCAAGAATTTAATATACCTCAATATACTGATTTAGAAAAGATTGAAGAGAGAACAACTCATTCTAAAGATTTATACGACAGAAATTATCTTAGAAAAATAAAAATAGAAGATAATAAATATTTACCAATAGATTATCAAAAATATTTGAGTAAATATTATAATTAAATATTTAATGTAGTTTATATAAAATTCATATATATATATGGCAAATATACCAGCTAAATATTTAGACAGACGCGATAGTTATTACGGACAAGAGATACCAGATTATTTACAAGATGATTTAACTAAAGGTATATTAGCGTCATCGAGAATGCCTCCAGAGGAAGCGTTAAGAACCGCAACAGAACAACATAGAGAAATTCAGCAACAAAAACAACAAATGAAAGAAGATGAAGGTGATTATATGTATCAAATAAAAAAATTAGATGAAGGCAGAAGATTATTAAACCAATCCGAGAAAACGGCGAATTTATATAATAAGTATAAACAGCGATTGACAAAAAGACTTCCACCATCGGATGTTAACCAAATGGTTTCAAAAGTTTCAACTATGCGTAGATCTATTGAAACTGGTGGAAGAAAAAGAACTAGAAAACGTGTTCGTAAACATAAAACAAAAAGACATTATAGAAGACATCGTAAAAATAATATAAAAAGAGTTTAAAGTAATTATTATATATAATAATATGACTGAAATCAAACAAGCACATGATGACGATTTAATTAAAACTGAGGAGGGATTAATATTTAATCCATATAATCCTCTAAATGTTAAGATTACATTGAGCGAAGTTCAATTTATTCTTTCCAAATATGGTTTACCACCAGTTGTTCGCAATTTAGAATTATATCGTAGAGCATTCGTTCATCGTTCTTATACTAAGAGACCTCAATATGAAAATGCTGAACAAAATATTACTATTGTTGAGAGGCCACCAGATTGTCTTCCACTTAGTTCTAAATCGAATGAACGTCTAGAATTCTTAGGAGACGGTATTTTAGAGTGTGTCACTAAACTTTATCTTTATAAGAGATTTCCCAAAGAAAATGAAGGGTTTATGACTGAAAAGAAAATTGCGATTGTTAAAAATGAAGCAATTGGCAAAATCGCATATGAAATGGGACTTCATAAATGGCTTATTCTCTCAAAACACGCAGAAGAAAAGAAAATTAGAACAAATCTTAAGAAACTAGGCTGCTTATTTGAGTCGTTTATTGGCGCTTTATTTCTTAATTTTGAAACACACAATCCATTAGCAGAAGATAATTCAGACAATGAAAGTCCTGGCTTCAAAATGGCTAAAAAATTTATTAATTGTATTTTTGAAACGCATATTGATTGGGTTGCTCTTATTCAAAATGACGACAATTATAAAAATATTCTACAAGTAAAGATTCAGAAAGAGTTTAAGGTAACACCACATTATTTGGAAATCGAACATAATGATGAAATTGGTTACAGAATGGGTGTCTATTTATGTTTAGGACAACATATTTATCATTTAACACATAATGACTCTATAAATATTACACAATTTACTAATTTCAAGTCTATTCATGAATATCTTGAAACTAATTCTAAGGTTCTAATTTACATGGGAGAAGGGCAACATAAAATTAAGCGCAAGGCAGAACAAATAGCATGTAATGAAGCTATTAATATAATTGATAATTTTGATAAAGAATAGTTATTTATTTTGAAAATTTTAAAATAATGTCATTTATGAAATATGACATATAATCTTTTGTATGTATTTTTATATTACATTGTAGATATATTAATAAATAAATTTTATTTGTCGCAATTTAAACAATATTTTTCGGATGAACTTATTAAAAATGATATTGTATTTAATTTTTACATTTATTATATATCTATATTTATATTATACATTTACATATTTTACATTTGTTCGTTATTAAATAATTATAAAGAAAATAACAATAATTCATTGTCATTAGCACTTATTTATTCAAAATACTTAACCGATACTATCTCATCAAGTACACTTAAATTATATGAACATGAAAGTAGCCGAAATGTTATGTGGGTTTTTGCAACTCCATTAATGATTAAAATATATGCTGATGCAAATAATATGAAATTAATTGAAACAAATATTCATTATCACATAATTCCTGTAGTCACAAATATGATAGTCTATCCATATAAAAATACATTATTATATTATATTGTTAACACCGCGTCATTTTTTCCATTGTTTTTATTTATGAAAACTCTTTATAAAAATAGAGATAAAAAATTTAGTGGCATTTTTATTTTAATTTGGTGTTCATTTATTTCAATATATCTTGTTGATGTATCAGGTATATCAAATGGATATATTGTCAGTTTATGTTATTTTATATCAGATGTTATAGGAAAATTAACAACTAATATAATTATAAATGAACATAATAAAAATAAAGAGAATTATGAAATTGATTTGCAATGTTTAGAGTTTAAAAATTATATTATTAAACATATCTTAAAATATAAAAATAATAATGCAAATATAACTGAAAAATGCTATGTTTTAATTGAAGATGTAAACAAAATGATAACAACTAAAATTCCTACTGATGAAATAGCAATTAAAAATGAATTATTAAAAAAAATACTACCTTTAAATTTAGATAAAAAATACATAAAACGCATAGAATCATTCAATTTAGACAATGAAACAAGCGCAAAACAATTCAAAAATATATGTGTATTGTTTACAGACATTGTCAATTATACTGATTTATCAAACAAATATAGCGATATAGTTATTTTTGAACTCCTTAATTCTATTTACAATTTATTTGATAATATTATAAAGAAATACCATAGTTTACAAAAAATAGAGACTATTGGAGATGCCTATATGGTAGTAGGAGATATTTTTAGCAATTCTGAAAAATATATTGTAGTCAAAGATATAATGTTATTTGCTTTTGAAATTATGCATGCTATTAAATTAGTGAATACACCAAATAATCAACCCTTAGATTTAAGAATAGGAATAAATATTGGAAATGTAAGCATCGGAATATTAGGTAATGAAATTCCTAGAATGTGTGTTGTAGGACACACTGTAAATATGACTTCACGTTTACAATCAACAACAGACATTAATTCTATACAATTTAGTGAAGATATATATGATATAATAGTAAGTCATAAATTGTTTGAGAATGACATTGAAATAATAAAAAATGATAATGTTTTTCTAAAAAATATTGGTCATGTTACAACATTTTCGATAAAAAATATATCAAAAACGAGTTCTTAACATATATAAACGCAAATCTAGTTAATATCTTCTTGTTTTTCTTGATCTTTTAGAACGCTTTTTATTAGTTCTTCTTTTGCGTCTCTTACCACCTGTCTGAGTTTTTATTCTAAATTGTATCTCAAATAATGCATCTTTTAATAATAATGTTTTTTTGATAAAGTCTTTATCATATATTCTTCCAGTTAATGGGTCAATATTTAACTCCTCACCATTTTGTAAATATATTTTAAAAATATAATGATGTATTCCTGAATTAGGTGGCGCACCTGGTCCTTTATAAGGAATTATGTCTAAACCAGTATTAATATCATTATTAGTTATATTAATTTTAGCCCAATGTATGTGATTACCACCTACACCATCTGGGTCGTGAACTGTTAATGTATAAAATTTATTTGGGGCTAAATTTAATTTTATGTCGGGCTGTATTTGGGTTTCTGATATAGTTAAATATTCATTGTTTTTTAACAATTTATTATTGAAATATACTTCCATACATATATTAAATATATAAATTTGTCTAATTATAAAAATTTATATATTTAAATTATATAAGCGATGAATCATTTAGAAAAATTAAAGAAACAATTAATGGTAAAACCAACAGTTCAAGAAAGAGAACGAGTCGCTGTTGTTATAAAAGGAGATAGAAGGGCACGAATCAAACCATATAAAGAGAAAGTAGATGTTGATAAAACAATTGGCGAGGAACTCGAGGAGGGAGTTCTTAATTTGGGTGAACAAATTTCAGAAATACAAGAATTACAAGGTATATTGCCTGTCAGCGTTTCATTAAAAGAAACTGAAGATAAAACCAAACGACCTCTTATTGTAGATGAAACTGAAAAAGGGTATGATATTCAAACATTTTTAAAAAAATTAGAGGACAATAAAAAAACTAAAGTATCTATTAAACCAGAGACTGTAGTCGAAGAAAAAGAAATAGAGAAACCAGTTTTACCATCTGTTAAAAAAGCTAAGAAAATTTCAGCACCCAAACTTTTAATTATTGATGAAGATGATGAAGTTAAAGAAGCACAAGCGGAGGTTAAAGAAGCAGCTGTTAAAGCAGCAGCAGAAGAAGACGATGAAGAAGTTTTTATTTTAAAACCTAAAAAACGTGTTGAGTTTAAAGAAGACAAAAAAGAACAAGATGTAATAGCTATTATACCACCAAAAAAGAGAGAAAGAAAAACAGCAAAACCTGAAAAGGGTATAGCCGTATTAGGACCTGAAGTTGTAGTTGAAATGGGAGACACTAATTTGACAGCGCGTTTACCAAAAAGACAACCACCAGTCATTGTTAAAGTTTCGAGTTATATTATGAATAATAGAGAGATTTTTGTTAATTTTATAAATTCTTTATTTGAACCTTATAAACGTGAACTCGAGGAAAATAGTGAAAGTATTTCTTGTGATACTATTGGAAAAACTTCCTCTGATTTCTCTCCATTGACTCATCAAAAAATTGTAAGAGACTACATGAATCTTTATACTCCATATCGCGGTTTACTATTATATCATGGTTTAGGTTCAGGTAAAACTTGTACTAGTATTGGTATAGCTGAAGGTATGAAAGATTCTAAAAATGTTATTATTATGACGCCAGCATCTTTACGCGCAAATTATGTTACTCAATTAAAGGAATGCGGCGATTTAATTTATAAGAAAAATCAATTTTGGGAGTGGATATCAATTGAAGAACACCCTGAAGCTCTTAAGACTATGTCTGCTGTTTTAAATTTACCGCAAGAATATATTAGTAAAAATGGTGGTGCGTTCTTTATTAATATTAGAAAAAAATCTAATTATGATGAATTAAGCGATACAAATAAACTAGTTTTAGAACAACAACTCGATGAAATGATTAGACAAAAATATCAATTTATTAATTATAATGGTTTACGTTTAAAAAAATTAGAGCAATTAACATCTGGTTATACTAAGAATATTTTTGATAATTCGGTTGTTGTTATAGATGAAGCGCATAATTTTATAAGTAGAATTGTCAATAAATTAAAGAAAGAAAAAACCATTCGTGAAAATAAACGCGGGGAGAAAGAACGTTTGCCGTACAATTTATCTACTAAATTATATGAAATGCTTTTAAGTGCTAGAAATGCGCGTATTATTTTGCTTTCAGGAACTCCAGTTATTAACTATCCTAATGAATTTGGAATACTTTTTAATATATTAAGAGGATACATTAAGACGTGGAGTATACCATTAGTTATTACTACTAACAAAAAAATCGATAAATACTCACTTTATGAAATGTTGATTGGAGAGAAAACATTCGATTATTTAGATTACTCCCCTTCAAGTAAGATTTTAACTATTACAAGAAACCCATTTGGATTTAAGAATAAGGTTAAGAAAGAATCTGGTTACCAAGGTGTTTCTAATAATAAGAAAAACGAAAGTGGTGAAATAGAATTTGATACTGAAGTTATTTCTGATGATGATTTCGAGAGAAGAATAATTAGCATCCTTAAAAGAAATGACATCAATGTTATACCTGATGGTATTGAAATAAAATATAGAAAGGCGTTACCAGATAGTTTTGATGAATTTACTGCTAGATTTGTTGATGAATCGACTCGTCAACTCAAAAATGCTGATGTACTTAAAAGAAGAATTTTGGGACTTTCTTCTTATTTCAGAAGTGCTCAAGAAAACTTATTACCAAGGTTTAATAAACAACTTGGTGTTGACTATCATATAATTAGAATTCCTATGAGCGATACTCAATTCAGAATTTATGAATCTGCTCGTGTTGAAGAGCGCAAAACTGAAAAAGACTCGTCTAAACAATCAATGGGTAAAGATTATGAAGAAAAATCTTCTACATATCGTATCTTCTCTCGTTTATATTGTAATTTTGTTATGCCAGAGAGACCAATACCAACTAAAATGGAAAAAAATGCTAGAGAATTAAAAAGAGATTTTGACAGGATGAAGAATTTAACGCAAGAAGAAATAAGAGCAGAAATAGATAGATTAACTCAAATTGGTGTATATTACGGCGATTATGATGAATTATTAGATGATTATGTACCACCTGAACCAAAAAATAAGGACAAAAAGAAGCGTGCGACGAAACAAACACAAGAAGAAGAAGAAGAATCTTCAGATGAAGAAAGTAATATGGTTGCTGTATTAAAACAAGGTAAAAAAGTTGAATCTAAACAAGACGCGGAAGATGAACGCGAAGGAGAAATCGAAGGCGATGAAGTCTTACAAGAATTAGGAGGAACAACATACACAGAGAGACTTCAAAATAAAATTAAAGAAATTGAAGAGCATTCTAATGATTTTTTAACTCCTGAAGCACTTCAAACATATAGTCCAAAATTTTTACATATTCTTGAAAATATACAAGACCCTGCTTATCAAGGACTTCATTTAGTTTACAGTCAATTTAGAACCGCTGAAGGTATTGGATTATTTACTCTTGTTTTAAATAAAAACGGTTTTACACAATTTAAAATAACGAAAAATCCTCTTGGATTATGGGAAATATCGATTCCTGAAGCAGATGAGGGCAAACCAACATATGCTTTATATACTGGTACTGAAACTGTTGAAGAAAAAGAAATTGTCAGAAAAATTTATAATGGTGAATGGGATGATATTCCAGATAGTATTAGTACTGTTTTGAAATCTAAATATCGTAACAATAATATGGGTGAAGTTATTAAAGTATTTATGATTACGTCGTCTGGTTCTGAGGGTATTAACTTACGTAATACTCGTTACGTTCACTTGATGGACCCATATTGGCATCCTGTTCGTTCAGAACAAGTTATCGGTCGTGCTAGACGTATTTGTAGTCATAAAGATTTACCAGTATCATTACAAACAGTAGAAGTATTTGTATATTTAATGATTTTCACAGAATCTCAATTAAAATCAGACGAAGCAACCGAGTTAAAAAGAAAAGATTTAAGTAAGTCTGAACCCAAAGTTCCTATAACTAGCGATCAATATCTTTTTGAGATATCCGAAATAAAGGCTAAATTAACTAACCAATTAACTGAAGCAATTAAAGAATCCGCGTTTGATTGTTATCTTTATTCAAATGGTAAATGTGTCAATTTTGGTGATCCTTCTATTGACAAATTTTCTTATGTTCCTGATTATACTCAACAACAAAATGACACAATAGTTAAAGCAAATAAGATGGCAATCGAATGGGTAGGAAAACCTGTAACCATCAATGGTGTTAAATATGTCTATCGTAGAATTAGTGATAAGGTTATAAATATTTATGATTTAAAATCTTACGAAGCTGCGTTAGAAGACCCTAGTGTAATGCCCGTTCAAGTTGGCACATATGAGACAAATGAACGCGGACAAAAAGTATTTAAACAATTAGTGGTTTAAAATTGAAAAAAATATTAATTTTTCTGAGTCAATAAGTATAAAATTTTATCCATCTTTTCGTTTAAATTTATCATATTTCTCTCTAACTTAGAAATCCTATCTTCATCATTCATAATTACAGGTTTTGATTCTTCTTTTGTTGACACGTTAACTTTTTTTAATTTAGCAAAAATATTATCATCTTCTTCATCTTCTATTTCTGTAAACATTTGTATTTGATCTGTATTACTAAAAGATACATTTTTTTTAGGCGACAATTCATTTAAAAAATTAAATTTATTACCTTGTGATTGTTGCTCTTGTTTTTCTTTAACAGGTTCAAACTTTTCAGATTTGAGAGAAGTCTCCTGGGGTTTCAACCAATTATCTGGTTCATTATATGTTCTATTAATTTGTTCAACTTCATAATTTCTCTGAGCCAACATTTCTTTCACCAATTTATCCATTTCTTTAATTGGTTTATCCGCATCTTTATCTGTAAAATCAGGAATAGAAGGTATTTTTACATTGATTGAATCTTCAAATTCTGCCTGACGCTTATTAAAATCTCTTTCAAACTGAGATTTTCTGTCATTTTGTATTTCTTCAAACGTAATTAACTCTTTTACAGGTTGCTCATTATGAATCTTTATTTTACTTGGTTCATATGGATATGTTCTTTTAATATGATTGAGAATTAATAATATATATTTTTTATTTAACTCAACTAATGAAGTCGTTTTATTTTTTTCAACCTCATAAAACCCTTGAATATTATTAATAAAAACTTGAGAGATTTTATGTTGATTGTCTGGCGGTAAAAATCTAAAAATTTCTTCGTCACTCACAATATCCCATAACATTTCTATATTCTGTTTTTGCGTAAACTGTTTTATTGACATTTAAATATATAATAATCAACATTTATTTTTATATATTTTTATAACGAATCATTAAAATAAATATGTCTAAATTCCTGCATATATTCATCTTTTAATATATGTGTCTTTAAGTAGTGTTCAGTTGTTTTATCTTCTAACATATGAACTATAAAAAATATAGAGTAAACACCACACTCAGTATTTCCATATTGATGCTCTATACCTTCATTACTATCAACTTTGAAATTAATTTTCGGATGTACATTATGACCTTGGTCTTTAATTCTTTCAATCAATTTTTTCACTTCATTCGGAGGTGGATCGCCAGTACTATCAAAGAAAAAAATCTTCTTTTTCTTAATGTTTACAAACATAGATATCCAATGTTGACCTGGTTTATTATGAGGATCCGTATTAAAAATAATTCCAATTTTTGTTTTGCCTTTTTTAATAAGTTTTTCTAGGTTAAAATTACAAAGTTCTTCCCATACACATTCACCATAAAGCTTTCTAGTATCAAAATCAATAGGTGAGGGACCTATAAAATCAAAACAGTCATATGCTTTTTCATATTGTTTCATAACCTTCATAATATCTGTGCTTGATAACCATTCATTCGGATTTTTTTTCCATTCAGAAGGAGATTCTGGCGCAAAAGAATCCGAAAAATCACTTTCTAAGTGTCCAAATTCTGTTTTTTGTTTCAACCAACAAGCTTCATTATTACATATATTTTTTAGGTGTTCGCTAAGTTTTTCGTGAATCTCTTTCGGTGAATTAGTCGTTATTTTTACATCAGGATGCCTTGCGTTCCATTTATCTCTCAATTTAATTAATGATTTATTAGTATAACAACTAAAATTATTCAATTCATCCTTTGGTTTCGGACTACAATTTATTTTTTTCCGCGTTTTTGGTTTTGATGAACCATATTTAACGCGACTATTTTTAAAACTCTCTTTTCTTCTTGTCCTTTTTTTATTCTTATTTTGTATTCTTGTCCTCATAAATATTAGTGATATTCTTTTTTATTCCCTTATTTTAATTCTAAATTTGTAACATATATTTTCATTAAATATATCTTAAAAGTTGCTAAATAGATCATTAATTTATTCGCATCATTAATTTATTCGCATCATTAATATTATATTCTACATTGTCATCATCTTCTTTTGATAAATGTGGCGGAAATTCAGATTCATTATATTCTTCTTGTAAATCATTATTGCCAGTATTTTTTAAATACTTAATGGCAGATTTAATAAAATTATCGTATGCTTTTTACATCACATGGTATATCATTTAAATATTCATCAGAACCAATATATTCAAATAATTCTGTAATTTTCTTGTTATAAAATAACAATTCATATCTGTCAACTTTATTAGATTCTAAAGTAGTATCCTTTGTTATAAATTCAGACATATAAACAAATTACAGCAAATAATATATATTTTAACGAAGTGTATATTATTTAACGAAACGTATAATTAATTATTTTAACATTTTTGTTTTGTCATGTCCTTAACCTGACATCTTGTGTTATTATAAAATATACCAGACCCACATAATCCTGGCGCTGGATTTGGATTAAACGAATTAAATGAATCATTTCTAAATAATAATTCATGAGGATTTGACTGTGTAGGTGTTTGGAAATTATAAGTATATAAATCACTCGTTGAATTAGGGACATACACTGATTGACTACATTTTTGTAAAGCATAGATTTGATTCCTTAGTTCGGATTCAGTATTAATATTTGAAGCAAAACCTGACCATGGCGCTTGAGCATTCCCTGGATTAAATACTTGCTCTACATTATAACTTGGCAATTGAACTAAAGGAACATTAATTTGCTTTCTTGGGTCAACTATCGGAAAATATGAATATTTAGTCATCACAGGACGTGCGTTAATATAAGGTTGTAGTATTTGTGATGGAATATTTCTGTCATAAATTCTATTATTTGTTTTTTTATGAATATCAGAAACACATTCTTGAGCCATTTGATATATTTATATATTATTATTTTCTAGAATAAATTTAAAGCTTTATTTTAATATATATTATGTGTGGAATTTTTGCTCTCCTAAATACTAATAAGAATGATGACAATGAAGAAATCATCATTAAAGAACAATTTAAAAAAGGTGAAAAAAGAGGCCCTGAAGATTCTCAATTCAGAATAATACACCCAAAAATAACATTTGGGTTTCATAGATTAGCTATTAATGGATTACAACCTTTATCTAATCAACCAATTATTTATAATAATGTTATTTTAATGTGTAATGGAGAGATATACAATTATAGACAGCTCTATAATTACATGAAAATTAGCCCATTAACAAAATCTGACTGTGAGGTTATTATTCATTTATACATTAAATATGGGATTGAACAAACATTAAATATGCTTGATGGTGTCTATTCCTTCATATTATTTGATGCCAGAATTATTAACGATGATTCATGTAATAATATTTTTGTAGCTCGTGACCCATATGGTGTAAGACCCTTATATAAATTAATTAATACAAATAATTTGGAACCTTCCAATGTATGTGGATTAACTTCTAATAATTTATATGGATTTTCGTCTGAACTTAAATGTTTGAACTATTTTTATAATAGTAATACTAGCAATTATCGTTTAGAACAATTTGAACCAGGAACATATTCTGTTTTTGAATATGAAAATAACTGGCATCCTAAATTTGAAAATAAAAAATATTTTATACCTTCATTTTCTCATACTAGATTAACATATAACATATCTGATATTAAAGATGAATTTTTTATTAATACATCTCAATATTTAAATGCTGCGGTTATAAAAAGATGTAATACTACAGAGAGACCAGTAGCGTGTTTATTAAGTGGAGGTCTTGATAGCAGTTTGATAGCCGCATTAGTTAGCAATTATTTTAAACGAAAAGATAAACAAATTGAAACATTTAGTATCGGTCTTGAAAACTCTGAAGATATTAGATACGCAAAAATTGTTGCTGATTATATTGGTTCAAATCATACTGAAATTATCGTAACAGAAAAAGAAATGTTTGATGCTATACCTGAAGTTATAAAAGCTATTGAGAGTTATGATACTACAACAGTTAGAGCAAGCATTGGAAATTATTTAATCGGCAAATATATTGCGGCTAATTCCGAAGCAAAGGTAATTTTTAATGGTGATGGGTCTGATGAATTATTTGGCGGTTATTTGTATATGAATAAATGTCCAGATGATATTGAATTTGATAAGGAAACTAGACGATTATTAAAAGATATATATTTATTTGATGTTTTACGTTCTGATAAATCAATTTCATCAAATGGTTTAGAACCACGAACACCCTTTTTAGACAGAAGTTTTGTAAATTATGTTTTATCTATACCTCCATTTTTTAGGAATCATAATAATTTTTATGAATCCGAAAAATATTTATTAAGAAAAAGTTTTAGTAAAAATTATTTTCATGACTCTGATTCTAGACAAATTTTACCTGATGAAATTCTTTTCAGAAAGAAAGAAGCATTTAGTGATGGAGTTAGTTCTCAAGGCAGGTCATTATTTACCATTTTACAAGAATTTATTGCTTTAGAATATGATAACAAAAATACAAGAATAGATTCATTTACACAATGTATTGAATTAAAACCATGTATTGAACTAGAAAAAAGATATTATAAAGAAATTTTTGATAATGAATACCCCAATTGTAGTCACATTTTACCTTATTTCTGGATGCCAAAATATACAAAAGCAAATGATCCTAGCGCTAGAACATTAGATGTTTATAAAAAAACATTGTAAAGTTAAAATTTAATATCTTAATATAGTATGATTAAAACATTACATAAATGGCAGGAAAGATTATTTGATTTATTTATTTATTCTTCATACATTCTAATCATTATTTCTTCACTCGGATTATCACAGAACGCACCTAAATATTTACAATACCTAGATTATTACGTTAGAATTTATATTTGTTTATTTTTAATATGGCGATTTAACCCATTTAGAAGATATTATGAATTCACTAATCTCGATCGTAAAATAGCATTTAGTGCTGGATTATTTATTTTAACAACCACAGCATTAAATAAGTATCTTGATGATATAAAGCAAATACCTAAAACATTATTAAAAGACGATAAAGAAAAAAAAGACGATAAAGAAAATGTGTGAAATTTCTTTATTTATTTTTAAATGTTCTATTTCTATTATTTATTCTATTTTTAATAGTTCTATTTTTGATTGAACGATTGAAAAACACATGTAAATGATTTATAATATGCTTACCTAAAACCTTATCTACTTCATATTCTTTTTCATCCTTTTCAACAACTAAGTATTTAAATAAATTTATATGTTCCATCATTATATTATTAAAATCCGTATCATTATTTATTATTTTCTTACCAATCTTCGATTCTGTAAATCTCGCTAATATTTCGTCAAATTTTAAGCTATGATAATAAGGCTTTACATTTATATAATAAATGTTATCATGTGCCATTCCAGGATACAAATAATCATCTATAAAACATATTTCAGCTTCAGCCGGAATTTTTGTGCATTTTATTAAATCATTACGAGTCTTATTATGTGTTGTTCTACATATTTCTACACGCTTACCATTTATTTTAAAAGCCGCTATTATTTGATCTATTAATGTATAATTAATTTTTTCTTCAAAATATCTTATTATATGTCGTGCCCATTCAAGCGGTCCTGTATTGTTTGTATAAATCATCATTTTATTACAACAATTTGTTTTCTTTTTCGTCTTTAAGTATTTTAGAATATTTATTATATTTGGCCTTAAATATTCAGGATATAAGTCTAAAATTTCGTTAAAATCTGACTGAGATAACGCTGGTTTATTTTTTATTTTTGAGTAATGTGCTAAACTATCCCAAAAAATACCATATTGAGTAAAATAACCAAGCGTTTCATCTAAATCAAATACTACAATTTTCATTGTTATTATATATTGAGAAATATGTATTTCAAAAATAAATCATATAATTAAATAAGTATAAATTTTATAATAAAGATAAATATATTATTTATATAAAAATGAAAATTTCTAATAGTGATTTACATAAACAAAAATTTACAGAGGACATTCTTTTGGCAAATTTAGATCATTTAAATACGAAAACAATTCTCAATACACAAATTTTAAGTGCTAAATTCTGCGTTGACCATATTTTATGTATGGAAAATATTGATGACGGTGACGAAGATTCATATTTATTTGACATACCACACATATTAAATAAACAACCACACATTAAAAAAGAAGATTTATTGTCACTATATAAAAATAATAAATAATTATTTTATTTGTAAATATATATATAAACTAATGACTGAACTTACTAATAATGATTATAAAAGGATTTTAGAGTTTTATAATAAATCTATACCTACATCAAAAAGGTTACTCAAAAAGCAGGCAGAAAATTTACTTGCTAGTAAATTGTGCAGATGTATCAAAAAGGTTGATAAAGTAAATGAAGCTCGCGCAATTGGTATATGTACTAAAACAATCATTAATAATAAGGGGATTAAACGTGGAAAATTTACTTGTAAAAAAAAACAAACAATCAGTCTAAAAAAAAAGAATAGAACAACAAAAAAGAAATAGAAAATAATTATATCAAACTATAATAAGATGAAATATGTTGATATAATTATAATTGGTAGTGGGATGTCTGGGTTATATAGTGCATATAAAATCAAGGATTTTTCTCCAAATACTTCTTTTCTCATTTTAGAGAAATATAAAAAACATTGGATTGGAGGCAGAACAAGTAATGAAACTTTTTATGGCACTGAAATTGTTACTGGTGCTGGTATTGGCAGGAAAAATAAAGATAAATTACTTCATAAATTACTCTCTCAGTTTGATTTAAATAAAGATGAATTTACTATCAAACCGCATAAATCAAAACTTATGACTGATATTGATATTAAAACCGTTTTAAATCATCTTAAAAGAGAATATAAAAATCAAAATTCTACATTCAAACAGTTTGCTACAAAGATTCTTGGAGAGAAAGACTATAATATTTTTATTCAAAATGCAGGATATACTGATTACGAAAATGAAGATGTTTTTGAAACTCTTTATCATTATGGAATGGAAGATAATGCTTGCTGTTGGAAAGCTTTTCATGTTCCTTGGAAAAAACTTGTTTTAAGTCTTTATCATTATATTGGAGAGAAACATTTTAAATTTTCTAGTAAAGTAATCGGTATTTCTAAAATTCAAGAAAATCCCTGTAAATTTGTAATTAATATTGAAGGTGGTGTACAGTATTTGTGTAATAAAGTTATTATTGGGACAACAATTGATACTATTAGAAAATTATTACCTACGTATTCTATTTATAATGATATTGAAGGGCAACCTTTTTTGCGTTTATACGCTAAATTTACAAAAAATTCCATTCCTATTTTAAAAAAATATATCAAAGGTTTTACTTTTGTTCCTGGACCTTTACAAAGAATCATTCCTATGGACCCTGATAACGGTGTTTACATGATCGCGTATAATGATAATAATAATACAATTGCGCTTAAGGAACATTTAAAAAATACAGCCGATAATCGTGAATTATATGAAATACTTTTAGAAAAATCATTAGGCATACCAGATGGGTCCTTACATATTATCGCTATTAAGGATTATTATTGGCCTATAGGAACTCATTATTATAAACCATTAAATAAGCAGTTATACAAAAATCGTGAAGAATTTATTGACAAAGCACAGCATCCAGAAAAAGGTATATTAGTTGTTGGAGAGTGTGTATCAAGAAATCAAGGTTGGAGCATCGGAGCATTGGAGAGCGTAGAAGCTGTTGTAACAAAAGATTGGGTTAAAAAAGAATGTTAAGTATTATAATATCTTCTAAATAAGTAATATAAAGATATTATCGAATTACAAATAATGGATGGATTCAATAGTTTTAGAACAGTTGGTAAATATAAAATATCTAATATTTGTTTAGAAACTTATCCTTTGTATACACTCAGTTACATTTGAAAATGGAGAGACAAAATTATTGTCTGGTGATGAAATTTATCGTCTATTTAAGTCTGAAGGTTTATATGATAAACATATAGATAAATATGCTGAATTTGTAAGACAACGAGATTTTCCTACCCCAGAGGAAATTAAAGAAAGAGAGGATGACAAAATAAGAATCCAATAAATTACTGAAAAAAGAGTAAAAGAGGAAAATGAACGACAACAGATAGTTAATCAATATAAAGCATCATCACGACTTGAAAAATAAAAATAATATATCATTAAATAACTATTAAACATTATTTATTTTTTGTTCTGGTTCAATTAATTCTTCTTGGATTCTTGGTTCTGGTTCAATTGATTCTGGTGGCATTAAAAAATTATACATTTCATTGCCTGACGAATATATAACAACATATAAATTACAAATTAAAGAGCATACAGTAACTATAGGTGCCACAAAAAATAAACAAAATAATGATATTAAAGTCATAGAAATTATAAAACAGGTATTGTTACCATTTACCATAGATAATAATTTTTGCTTATATTCAGTGACAAATCCGACTTCACCACCTTTTCTTTGAAAGCGATCAAAACTAGCCAACACAAACACACCAAGAACACACGATGACAGATAAGGAAATCCTATATAAAATATTGAGTTGAGAGTGAATGACATTATAAATATATATCTATATATCTATATATTTAAATAGTTTTTATAAACCATTTATGCTAATAAGTAATATGAATGGTAACCTATGCTCGCGAAACCTAACATTAAGAGTATTTCGAAGAATTTTCTAGCCGTCTTCTCTCCATTATATCCTATATAAACTAATAAAGGACCAATAATAAATATGTGTAGTAGATTAACCCAGATACCTTTACCAGTATTTAACATTTTGTATAAATGATAAAAAATAATAATAAATCCTAAAAATAACAATACTGTAAATAATGGTTTATATATTTTCTCTCTATTCATACCAACATAAAGAAATAAATCTCCAACGATCAAAATATGAAACAAACGAATCAATGTGCGTGAATCCATATATAAATTAAAAATATTATTTTCTATATTTAATTTATATGGATAGTTATGAAAATACAGAAACTAAATTCCAAAAAGGTGGAAAAGTTGTGCGTAAAGTTAGTATTAAGAATGGTAGAGGATATAAAAGTATTACAAAATATCATAGAGGCAAAAAGGTTTATACCGCTAAAAAACCAATTCATAAATCTCATATAAGTTCAATTTTGTCTGGAATATTTATCCCTGGGTTGTTTCAAGATTGTAAAGGTAAAGGTTGTAACACAAAAAAAAGAAAAGGTGGCGCTGATATAGAGGAAGGACCTGAAATAAAAGATACACCATCTTATCCAGTTCCACCTGATCCACTAAGATTCAAACGCTATGAAGAAAAAATGAGAACTTCACCCATTAGTCGTGATGAAGCTGAAAAAATTTTCGCAGGACCAACTCCTGAAGAAAAACAACGTATGGAAGGGATGAAAATGGCAGATGAAGACCCTTTATACAAAGATCAATGGGGAGATTTACAAATTTTTCCAAAAGGCGGTAAATCTAAAACTAAAAAAAGAAGATATTAAAATAATATAAACAAAAATCAATAATATTTATATTATGAATTCAAACATTACAATGAATTTTGATGATTCTCCAACAGAATTATTTGCTTCAAAAGTTACTATTTCAGTCGACAGAAGAAACGGAAAAAAATGTAAAACGAATGTTATTGGAATGGCTGACGATTTAGATTTACATAAGATTTTATCTTATTTAAAGAAGAAACTAAATTGTAATGGTTCAATTATTAAAGATGATATTCATGGCGAAATAATGAGTTTTACTGGTGACCAAAAAGAACATATATTTAAATTTTTAATTGATGAGCAAATTTATCAAAAAGAAGATATAATTATCAAAGGAATATAAACTATTTTGATATATGATCTAAAGCAGATAATAATACCAATTCTTGATCGGTTAGCTTTTGAAATATTAGATTTTTATCCATTGATATTTGAAAATGACGAGGAGGAAAACCAAAATTTTTACACACACAAAACACACCATCATCCATTATTTTCATTTCGCAAAATAAAGCACCTTTCGTCAAATATATATTAGTTGGATCTTCAATTGGAATCCATCTAATAAATGTACCATATTTTAAATCATTCATTTCATCAACATATTTATAGTCTTTTAGTTTATTATATATATTAATAGTTTCTTGTTTTGTTAAATGTAATTCTTTTAATATTTTAAGTGTCATTTCGCGAATTGTTTTTGTGGTAAAATTCATTAATGTTTCATTTGATTCGTCTTCTAATGCTTTTAGTAATTTATTGACGTCCATTATTTATTTAAATAAATAAAATTTTATATTATTTATTTAACAAGTTATAAAATTTTACAAGTTACTAATATTTACCAATTTCCGAATCCACCACCACCCAAAACTGAATTAGCCGCAGCTGGTTCAAATGGCATCATACCTTCCATTGTCGGAGAAGCAGCACCAACTAACGGAGTTGTATCTTGTCTATACATCGCATCATAATTTGGTAATTGTTGTGTAGGAGCGGCTGATTCCATAGTAGGCAGCGAACTTATAGCGGTTCCATCTGTATAACCACCCATCGGCTGCTGTCCTGAAATTGGTTGTGACACTTTAACTGCTCCGTTTTTGCCATTTTTCTTCTTTGTATCAGTTTTACCGTTCCATAATTCTAAAACACGATCAACAAGAATTGATACTTTCTCTCCAAGTTTCGTTTGTAAACTTAATGTAATCATTAAAACTGCTAAAACTATATAAATTATATGAATATCTGGATACTTTGCTCCGCTATAAGTTGGCACATAAGTAATAATTCTATTAATTAAAAATAAACCTATAAACATAACAATAATTTGAATTAGAACTTCTGCCGATATTTCTAAACTACTTTTTTTGTCATCGGCCTCAGGAATGTATTGTTGCATAGTTTTATTCAATATTACTACAGGAATTATAGCTATTAAAGAGTATTGGAGTAAATTTAAAATTGTTGACTTCGAATCATCGTCAAAATTAAAAACATGCTTAAAGAAACTAGGTGATTCATCTGAACTATCCATATGATTTATAATTAGAAATTAAAAATTTAAAATGTCTTTTTAAAGTAAATAATTTAAATACTACACTCTAAATATATTATGGAACATTTAGCTGAAGAATATGCGTCTATTCAGGAAAATTTAAATTCTTTAAAAAAGAAATCCGATAAACAAGAACAAACTAAAGTTTCTGACAATATTTTTAATAATATTAAAAAATATCAACACGAAGAATACCAATATCTTAATTTGTTAGAAAATATTTTGGAAAATGGCACTTGGGAAGAAGGTAGAAATGGTAGAACAAAGAGTGTTTTTGGTGCTTCTATGCGGTTCTCTCTAAAGGATGGCAAAATTCCTATTTTAACGACAAAGAAAACTGCTTGGAAGACTTGTTTAAAGGAATTATTATGGTTTATTCGTGGCGAGACTGATAATCGTTTGTTGAAAGAACAAGGCGTTCATATTTGGGACGCCAATGGGTCTCGTGAATTTTTGGATTCAAGAGGTCTTACCTTATATCCTGTTGATATTTTGGGACCTATTTACGGCGCACAATGGAGATTCTTTAATGCGAATTATAACTGCTTCACTGGTAAACGATTACTAGATAATGACCCTAATGATGTGCATAAAGATACTAAAGCTTTTAAAGGTGTCGATCAGTTACAGCAAATTATTGATGCTCTTAAGGATCCAAAACAGCGAACAAGTCGGCGCTTAGTAATGACAGCGTGGAATCCTTGTCAGTTAGACCAAATGGCGTTACCACCTTGTCATATTTTTTGTCAATTTAATGTGCACGATGGTAATAAATTAAGTTGTTCTATGTATCAACGCAGTGTAGATTGCGTTTTGGGTTCACCGTTTAATATAGCATCATATAGTTTTCTTACGCATTTACTAGCAAAACATTGTGGATTAGAAGCTCATGAATTTGTTTATTTTATGGGAAATTGTCATCTATATGAGAATGCTATTGAGGCTGCTAAATTACAGATTACTAGAGAACCTTTTGAATTTCCAACTGTTTCAATTGAACAGGTTAGAGAGAATATTAATGATTATCAAGTAGAAGATTTTAAGATTCATAACTATAAGAGTCATGACGCTATTAAGGTTGCGATGATTGCTTAAAAATTGAAATATAAATTTAAAAAAATTGAAATATAAATATATTATAGTAAATAAAGTAAAATATTTATAATGTTGACAATTTATGCCTTACAATTACAAAATGAGAAATATTATATCGGTAAGACCCATAGAGGTATTGGTGCTGATATTAGATTTCAAGAACATAAATCAGGCCATGGTTCTGAATGGACCAAATTATATGAGCCGATTTCTATTTTGGAATCATACGAACATGATAGCACATTTGAAGAAGATGTATTAACTAAAAAATATATGATAAAATACGGCATCGAAAATGTTCGTGGTGGTTCATATACAAAAATTATCTTAGATGAATGGCAAGTAAAATCATTAGAACATGAATTTAAGAGTGTTAATGATGCCTGTTACAAATGTGGAAAGGAGGGACATTTTGCAAGTGAATGTCACCAATATAATATGAATTTATATTTATCTAACTTTAACACTGAAGATGAATTTGACGCAGAAATTTTACACATGACTCAGCTTAGAGAAGATTTACAAATTAAAAAAAACAACATTGATCAACTAAAATGTGTAATGTATGATAAAGTTGACGGTAAACGTAAAAATATTTCTGCAGAACAAATTATTGAACCAAAAATGATTGATGAATTAGGATTTAGAAATTATACATATAAACCATATGTACAAGCATTCAATGGTACAGAACAAGTGAGAATATATGAACAAATTTTACAAATATTGCGAAGTAATAGTAATAATTTTAATCCAGAAAATGTAATTGAAAATATATACAAGATTTATATACAACGTATGAAATTAGAAAAAGTATTTAAAAAATTATTGGAAGAAAACAATTTATCAGAGACATCTTGTATTGAAGAAATTAATAAACGAATTGAACTTTTATATCAGAAATATTGTAAAATTATTTAATTATTCAATTTTCAATTATTAAATTTATAATTAATTTTAATTTTTTATTGCGTAAGTTATTTAGAAACAAATTGTAATAATAATTATATTATGAGTTCACGATCACTTGCTGCCGCTAGAGCTAAAAGAGCCGGAGAAAATGCTCCACCTGTCAGTGGAAATAGACCTATTACATCTATCGGTTCACAAGCCGCATTCGCTCAACAAATGCCTCCTCATATGGGTTATAATACACCACCACCTCCAAACAACGTAAGAACCGCAAGAGCTATGCAACCCCAACAAGCTCCTAGACCCACACCACCACAATATCAACAATTTTACGATCAACAACAACAACCCCAAAATGGACTTCCTTTTCAGAAGCTTAGTGTTTCAGACGCTATTGGACTAATTACATTAAGACTTGGAAGAGTAGAACAATGGATTATAGACACAGACGAGGAAGACCAATCTAAGCAACATACTTCTGGAAATTCTACCGCGATTCCTGATAATCATAAGGTAATCGATAATTCTGTTCTTACATCAATTATTAATCGTCTTGATTCACTTGAAAAGAATAATATGTCTTCTTCAGTGTCTTCTGAAGAATTTAATAATTTAAGCGCAGAAGTCAAAACATTAAGCGACCAATTTAAGAGGATGGGTGAAGATGTATCTAAGCATACTATTGAACTTGCCAAGAATACGGAACAAGTTTTTAGATTTAATAGAGAATTAACAGAAACTAAGGATCTTCTTAAATCATTTATGCTTAAGTATGACATGTTTACACAAGAAACTACTCAAAATTTTGCTGATTATGAATTGGCATTAGAGGATTTAGAAAAACGTTTACCCACTATTCCTGAAGAACCTCTTGAACAAGAGGATAATACTGAACCAGTTGGAACTAGTATCGGTGATATTGATGACGAGAATGTTGTAATGACAGTTGATTTAAAAAATATGATTAAACAAGAATTTGGTAATATTTAAAAAAACATATTAAATATAATTTAATAATCATAATTAATATGGAATTTGCCGATCACACTAAGAAAGTTTGTTTTGTAATAAGTGATAAAAAGAAGAAAGATGCGTTTATTTCTATTTTTAATTTACTTAAATCTGCTTCATCTCTAATAAACTTAACTATTAATAAACAGACTTTTCATATTCAAGGTATGGATAAATCTCATGTATGTTTGTTTGATTTAAAATTATATTATGAATGGTTTGATTATTATGAAGTTAATAAGAAATATGAGTTATGTTTTGACTCTAATATTTTTTATTCAATGATAAATATTAAAAATGAAGAACAAGCAATAGTATTTATTTTAGAAGACGAATATTCTGAAACATTATCAATTGAATTTAAGAATAATGAAAAATCTAAAAAATCTGATTTTAATAAATTTTTCAAATTACCATTAGTTGATTATGAATATGAAGAAGTGAATGTACCAAATACTGATTATGATGCGGAATTTTCACTTTCAGCAAAAAAAGTAACAGATATGTTATCGCAGCTACATAATTTTGGCGATGATTTAAATATTTTATGTTCCTCAGATTATGTTGATTTTAAGACTTCAGGCAATTCTGTAGAAATGCGCGTTAATATTCCTGTTGATGATATGACGAGTTACGCTATAGTAGAAAACGAAGAAATAAATCTAAATTATAGTTTAATATATATCAGTAAAATGTGTATAACTAACAAATTATCAAGTGATATCGAATTTTGTCTAGGTAATGAATGTCCTATGAAAATAAATTATGATTTAGGAAATGATAGTTCATTAATTTTCTATATTGCGCCTAAATTAGCTGATTAATAGCAGTTTTTAGAAATGAAATTTTTGTTTCTTCGTTCTGATTGGCAAATATTATTATCATTTTTTATTAAGATGAAAATAATAATAGGATTATGTATATTTTGTTTAGTTTTATTTTTATATCTACATATTCAATTTCATTTAAAAACTGGCGAAGATTTAGAAATGTATGAAGTAGACCAGCCATCTAAAGAAAAATTCGAAGAAATTTGCGACTTAAGGCAACCTGTCTTATTTGACTTTGAATGTGAAAAAATAATTGACACGTCTAATCGTAATTATATAGTTAATAATTATCACGCATTTGAAGTTAAAATTAGAAATGTCAACGATAATGATAATAATGCTGAGCTCTATGTGCCTCTGCCCATACATTCTACCATCAAACTCTTTGACGAAGACAAAACATCGTCTTATTTTTCAGAAAATAATCGCGAATTTTTAGATGAAACTGGCGTTATGAAAAATATGCGATATAACGACGAATTCTTGCGACCATATATGGTGTCAAATTGTAACTATGACATATTAATGGGTAGCACGCATACTTTTACACCATTTAGATATGAAATTAATTACAGAAATTATTTCTTATTAACACAAGGCAGCGCACAAATTAAACTCGCACCACCACATAGTAATAAATATTTATATCCTATTTACGATTATGAAAATTTTGAATTTAGGTCTCCTGTTAACCCTTGGAATCCTCAACCTAAATATAGTGCTGATTTTGATAAGATTAAATGTCTTGAATTTACTTTATTGCCCGGTAAAACTCTATATATACCTTCTTATTGGTGGTATAGTATTAAATTTAACGATAAAACCAGTATTTCATGTTTTAGTTACAGAACTTATATGAATAACTTAGCTATTTTACCATATATTTGTTTACATGCGTTACAGATTCAAAATGTTAAAAGAAATGTTGTTAAAAAGGTTAGTATTGATGAATTAAATAAAAGTGAAATTGTTGTGCCTGTTGATAAACAGGATTTAGAAAATGAACATAATATTCATCAAGATAATATACAGACCACTAATATTGATGATTTACCACAACCAATCTCACATGATAATAATATAGGTACTGAATTGTAATATATTTAAAATTCAATTCGTTTTTTATCTACCATATTTTCTTCCGCCTCTCTTATTCTTTTTATTGTATCACCCAACCTTTTATTTTGCGTTAAAGTATCTAACCCAGGAGTATCATCTAGTTCTATGTGCATAGATGCGAATATATTTATATCATTAAATTCATTTTGTACATCTATATTATCTTTTATGTATTTTTTTAATAATCTTCTCTTTATAGTTTTATCGTTAAACATATATTGTTCGAAACTGGATTCACTTGTATATAATTCTAAACCAAATCTTTCTATTTTTTGAGGTTCAATTACAATTAATTCATTATTACCTGTCAACCAAACCACTACTGAATGTCTAGCGTTTATTCCTTTTTTTACATAACTCATTGCTGTTATAATTGATTGTGTCGAATCAAATCCATAATCGCTTCTTATTTTTTTTAATGTATTAATTATTCTCTCAATAACTCTATCTACTACTTCATCTAATTCACCTTCTATACCTGGTAAACTAATCCATTTTGAATGTATATTTAATTCTTTATTCATATAAGAACCTATTTGTTCACGACTTAGACCTCGTTGGTCACTTGACAGCATATTTACAGTTAAGTCTTCGAATGTAGGCAAGTCTATTGTCTTTAAAAATAACATGGTATTTAATGCGCATGTTCCGTAATGATTTCTAAATAAGTTAGATAATTCTTTAACTTGTATTACTCTTCTAATTATATCGTTATCTGTGACATTTTTAATTCCTTTAACAAAGACTAAAAACATTGACATAAAAAAAACAATTAGTCTTGGGTCTAAACCCCCTTTTTGGCTTCGTAGTTTTTTTGTTCTCTTATTTTTTTTCTTGGATTTTCTTGTTTTACGCTTTTTCTTTTTTCCTCCACTTTGATGGTCTAATTGGGACCTAAGTTTTTCTAATAATTCGTCTGTAAAATTATAAATTAATGAATTATTAAATTCACATTCAGTTTGAGGATTATTATTTATAACTTTATTTATTAAATCTTTTATGGGAATTGTTGTAGTAATTGTTATTATTTTATTTTCCTCCATATAAAATAATAATATTTTATTATAATATAATGAGATTAACTAAGTTTTTTTCATCTTTAAATCTTTTTTCGAATACTCGAAGACGAAGAAGAACACGCCAAATTAAGAAAAAAACACGTCGTACAAGACGGCGTTCCATGCGCGGTGGCTCTATGCGCGGTGGCTCTATGCGCGGTGGCTCTATGCGCGGTGGCTGAGGAATACCTGATATGTCATCTTCTGTTATGAAAGGAGGATGAGGTTCTAATATGACTACATCAAATAATATATAAAAAAATTTTATTTTTTCTAGGATGACAATTTTTATTTTACTATTTAAAATAATTATTTGATATATGAAAATTTTTATAAAATTAAATCGTTAAATTCTTCTTTTGTAGTTTCATTATATAGTTCAGCGCTTTTAGTTTTATTTCTACAAAAAGCGCAACAATATGTTCTTTTTCTTTCATTCTGTAATGATTGTTTAAAGCAATCCTTACAGAATTTATGTCCGCAATCTAATTTAATAAATTGTGCGTTTGAATATTCTTCGTAACAAATATTACAATCACATTTTGTATTCAATGATTCCGAATCTTCTGAAACTATTAGTTTAATATTAAATTTATCGCTGGATTCGTTTTCAGGAAACTCTGTAATAAGTAAGTTCATCAATAATATTACTCCAAGAACAGATTCATGTGTACTGTCACCGAATCTTCTAATATAATGTTCTATTGTATTACTAGAATAAATTTCTAAATTCGATTCTAATTGTGACTGAGTTTCTTGTTCTAATTCAAGAATATTTTGTTGCATAAGGGGTCTATGATACTCAATAATTTTTTCTATACAATTATCTATAGTACTTCGTATTGTCGAACCGCATTTTCTAATAGCAAATGCTCTTACTGTTTCACTTGTATAAAGCGTTCTATTTAATAAAAACTCTCTAAATTTTTCCTCTATATTATTATTACGTTGTAATAAATTCATTCTTATAAAATACGTAGACACCTCTTCAAATACTGTAAGAATAGGATTATTACACCTTGTAATATTATGTCCAGGGGTCCTACAGAAAGAACAACATCTCACAACATTATTTCTATTTACTTCGAGACTCATTTTTATCAGTTATTTTGAATACTTATTATTTATTGTATAATTTTTTTATTCAATTTTTTATTTTTTTATCAATTTACTTAATTCATATAATTGAGATATAGTGTTTACACCAATTACTTCTATCATTTTTTCGCTAGGTAAATCATAAAGTTCTATTTCCGTATTTTCTCCATTCTTGATAATTTCTACAATATCAGTTAAATAGTATTCATGTTTTTTATTGTTATTCTTAATAAATGGTAACCATTTACATAATATATCAGTATTGAAAGCGTATATTCCACAATTTACCTTTAAAATACTTAATTGTTCTGGAGTACAATCATTATGTTCTACAATTCTCTCAAATTTACCATTTGTAGTAATTATTCTTCCATATCCTGTGGGATTATTATTTGTTGTTATAATAATTCTAGCCTTATCTAAATTATCAATTAAGTTAAACATCGAATCAGACGAAAACATTGGAACATCTCCAGAAAGAATTAAAGTATTTGAATTTGGATATTTGTTTAATTCACTTATACAACATTGAATCGCATGACCTGTTCCTAATGCTTCTGGTTGGTCTACATATGTTATATTTGATAATTCTGTGTATTCTTCAATTGCTTTTTGTATTTCATTCCTATATTTACCAACAACTATCAATACTTGTTTCAAGTTAATTTTCTTTTCTAAATGTTTAAGATTGATTAATATATGATTTATCATTGGTATTCCTCCTAATTTATGAATTACTTTTGGAATATTCGATTCCATTCTTGTTCCCAAACCTCCAGCCATAATGATGACAACTAAATCTTTATTCATATTTTATATATTTTACATTAATTTTACAACTTTTACGAAGTTATATTTTTAATACCATTTAAAGATATAAATACATATTATAGTAAGAAATGGTTTCTAAAACCCTAAAAATTCACATAAATGACCGGAATTATAGTTCATGGGAAATATTAGATTCAAACAATTTTAATAAAATCGATATAAATATTGATCCTATTGAAAGTAAGTTATTTACAAATGATGTTTTTACAATTGATAGTAAAAATAAGATTGATATATTACATTCATCTATTAGATCAACTCCTTCTATTCCTGGGGTTTTAATTCTTGATGGAAATAAAACTTATGGAAGACAATATAGATTAGAAGCTGGACAAACTTATACTCGTAGACGAGCTGAAATGACAGGTGGAAAACTTTTGTATAAATGTATACCAGATGATAAACGATTACCAGCGTTTTTAGTTCCTTATGAAATTAAAAACATAGGATTCTCAAAGGTATTTAAAAATATGTATGTTACAATTAATTTTGATGAATGGAATGATAAACATCCAAGAGCGAAACTTGATAATGTTATTGGTCCAGTTGACATTTTAGATAATTTTTATGAATATCAACTATATTGTAAAAGTTTAAATGCGTCTATTCAAAAATTTCAAAAAGATACTAACAAATCTATAGATAATAGAAGTCATGAAGGAATTATTGATATCATTAAATCAAAGTTTCCTAATCTAGAAGATAGAACTGATCAATCGTTTTGGCATATTATTACAATCGATCCCTTAAATAGTGCGGATTATGACGACGGGTTTAGCATTATAGACCTAGATGACAATAAAAAACAGCTAAGTGTTTATATTTCAAATGTTACTATTTGGATGGATGTATTAAATTTATGGGACTCTTTTTCAAGAAGAATTTCAACGATTTATTTACCAGATAAGAAGAGACCTATGTTACCTACTATTTTATCTGATTGCTTATGTAGTTTACAGCAAAATGTAAGACGTGTTGCTTTTGTTATGGATGTTATTATAGAAGATAATACAATTTTAGATATTAAATTTTGTAATGCTATAATAAAAGTATCTAATAATTATGTGTATGAGGAATCTAAATTGTTAAGTGATAAAAAATATCATGATATTTTGGACATTTCTAAGGAATTATCAAAAAAATATAAATATATCAATAATGTTAGAAATAGCCATGAATTAGTATGTTATCTTATGATATTAATGAACTACCATTGCGCTAGCCAACTTATTCAACATAAAACTGGTATTTTCCGGTCTACAATTATCAAGAGGGAATTTAGTGTTCCAGATACACTACCCGAAGATGTAGGCAAATTTATTAAAATTTGGAATAGTGCGGCAGGTCAATACATAGATGGTTCTGAAATCGTTGACACAAGACACGAATTACTAGATGTAGATGCTTATATTCATATAACAAGCCCTATTCGTCGTCTAGTTGATTTATTGAATATTATTAAATTTCAGACGATAATACCAGTTGATAAATTATCTAATAATGCCATGATTTTTTACGATAAATGGTTAAATGAAATTGACTACATAAATACTACTATGAGGTCAATCAGAAAAGTTCAGTGTGACAGTTCTCTACTTGATTTATGTCATAACAATCCCTTAGTATTAGAAAAAGAATATGACGGGTATTTATTTGATAAAATATGTAGAAATGATGGATTATATCAATATGTAGTATTTTTGCCAGAATTAAAATTATCTTCTAGAATAACTTTGAGGGATGATTTTGAAAATTTTATCAATAAAAAATTCAAACTTTTTATATTTAACGACGAAGAGAAATTTAAACGCAAAATTAGATTACATTTATTATAAATTTTTATTTTTTAGTTTTTACACTGCTTTTATATTCTGTATTTGTTTGTTGTAAAGTGCGACTGCTTTTACAATTAGAACAAACTAACAAACTTAATCTAGTTACATTATTTTTTTCTATAGTTGTATCCAAGCTTTTACATAAAGGACACTGTACGTAACTTGATACATATTTTCTCAAAATTGATTCAATATTTTTCTGATTATATATACCTTTTATTAGTAAATATCCGTTGCCATCAATATTTCCTTCTGTTGATAATTCACTGTTTATAAAAGTTTGTAAATGAGTTTTCTCTCTATTAATATTTTTAGCACAATCAATAAAATTTATCCATGCGGTTTTTTTAGCGCCTAAACGCTGTACTATTGGCATTTTAACTGTGAATTTTTGATTGATTTTTGTATCTGACCGCTCCAAATTCTCATAAAGTTTATTTAATAAATAATCATAAGTATATGTTGGAGGGTCCCAAATGTCCTGTATAAATGATTTTTTTTCTTTGATTTCTGTTGTATCTTTGATTTCTATTGTATCTTTGATTTCTGTTGTATATTTGATTTCTATTGTATCTTTGATTTCTATTGTATCTTTGATTTCTATTGTATTAGAATTTAATTCTAATTCAGTACTATTAACAGGTTTATTTCCTTTATCCTTCTTTTTCTTTTTTTTAAAAGCAAATATCTCGCTTAAAGCAATTTCTGAATCTTGGTCAATCTCCTCAATAGTTATACTAATGTTTTCCGTCATCTCTATGTAAATAATTGTTATATATTTAAATTATTTAATTTATTCATTTTTTGAAAGTAAAAATAATATAAAATTCTCTATTTTAATTTCAATACTTATATCATCTACATATTTTGTAAATGATATAAAGAAATCTTATGTAAATAACAAATGAAGGAATTAAAAAATTTTGCTAATTTAATCTTCAAGCGTTCTTATAAAACAAAGCAAATAATAGATAACCCATTATGTATTCATTGTGTCAATTTTATTCCACCAAAAAATAATTCATTTGAACCGGATAATAATTATGGAAAATGTAGAAAATTTAATAAACCTAACTATGTTACAGGAGATGAAGATTATATTTTAGCAAAAAATTGTAGAGAAGATAACCATAAATGTGGAACCGTCGGATTAGAATTTTTAAGTAAATAATAAATTAAAACTACTTAAAGACCCGCAAATAATAAATTAAAACTACTTAAAGAAATTAATCAATCGATTCAATACTATTTTGTTTTGAAATCGTCACTTCCTTTGCTATTTTTCTTATAATTTTTTCTTCCTTTTCCTTATCATTATTTCCAGCACCTCCCATAGCCTCAATTACTAATTTACTATATTGGTCCGCATATTTTGAATCACTAAAATTACAATTAGGATGTAGCTCTTTAAATTTATTTAAAAGTTTTTCATTTTTAAACGCTACATTACTTATAACTTTCCTTATTTTTCTCTTTTCATCATCATCTTTTTCCCATTTATCTTCATCTTTGATGTAAAAAGTTTCCCTCTTTTTATCAGTACAGTGTATTGGTCTAGTGGTTTCATCAAGTGCGTTTAAATTCTTAACAATTATACTAGAAATGCCATCAACATATCCGAGTTTTCCTACATTTTCTAAATCAGAAAGCTGTAATTGGAGAGAATTTATAAAGTCTGAAATATTCATGGCATTTTTACACGTTTCATTTAGGAAAAATTGAAGATTGAATGTTTTGTTATTTGAGTTGATATTACTGTGTGATATATTATTTGTTTGAATACCTGTTTTACATATGTCAACAATTTTATTCGTCAACTCTTGATTTTGTTTTATAACATCTAGTACTAAATTTGTCAAGATTTTGATTTCACTATCACTAGCAGATGTAGGCATTGGTTTCTCTTCATTTATTTTACTTAATAAAAATTTACAAGCACTTCTATGATGATGTAATCCTTGTCTATATTTATATATTTTACCGCATTCACATGTGAATTGGGGATTTTCTGGGTTTTTGTCATCATTTGTCATTATTTTTGTCATTTTTTTATGTTTCAGTGTCATTAAATGTTTATTAAAATCTTTTTTATTATCTGTTTTGAATTGACATTTTTCGCAGTTGTGTTTTGGGTTTTTTGTGTCACTTTCGGGGAGAATGACGTCATTCACCCTTTTTATATGAGATTTGCTTAACATATGTTTTTCGAATGTATTATTATGTTCGTATTGTTTATCACATGTATTACAATAATACAATGATTTATCGAAGACCGAATTAAGCGTAGAGTTATGTAATTTATAATGCTCATGTTCTTTTATTCTTGCTTCCACCGAATCTTTGCAATTATACTTTGCTATCTCAACCATATCCCAATTATCCCATCCTCCATGTTGTTGAATAATTTTATAAATTTTAAAGTTATTATCAGTTTTCTTATTACAAGATATCTTATGTTGATATTTTCTTTGTGGAAAATTAGTTGTATGACCAATATATGTATCTGTTACAGTCTCGTCTTTACAAAAAATTTTGTAAATTATCGTATTTGAATAGTCTATATTGTCTTTTGGCATTTATATATTATATAATAAGAATTTTTAATATATTTTTTCTTAAAATATCTTAAAAATTAATTTTTTTGGGTATTTTCTTATTTTTTATTAAAATTAGTAAAAAAAAATACAATAACAAATTATTAATTTAAAGTTTGGTTTGTGACGATAAATTTTCAATATGGTAAGAAAAAATTTTCGTCAGTAAGAAGCTTTTTGCCTTTTCATTTTTGGACATTTTTTTTGTCCATTTTTAAAAAGCTCAGATACTTTTCAATTTTTGAAATGATTTTTTTTCTCTTCATGTGTAGTGAACTTTTTTCTGGCTTTTTTGAGAAAAAAATCAAAATTCCCTTCATTATGTAGTGTCCAGTGTCTTTAAATGGCCTTTATAAATAATATATTTTTCCTACTTAAAGCCATCAATTTCTTGCCAAACATTCCCTGATAAATGAAGAAGTTGTATAAAGTTCTATTGATTCTCGGAAATTTGAGGCAAAATTTTCTATTAAAATATCGGTCCCTATTAATGGAGTTATTTTTACAGTTGAGGTTTCGTTTTTATTGTTGATTATTTCTAACTCAATATGTAGCGAACAAAACTTCTTATCATATGTTTTAAACCAATATTTATTCGTCTTTTTATCATACCCTATAACATCCGCATTACAAAAATTTGATAATATGCCTTTAATAATCTCTGTAAGATTATTCATATTGATATAAAATAACATCGATTTTACATCAATAAAATTACTTCTCTCTATTAATCTTTGAGAGAAACTATTATTTGAATTCATTTTATAACAGTGAACTGACATATTGATTTATCTTAATAATATTTATATTTTATTTTGGCGAAAAGTATTCAATTTTTTATACTAATTCAAAATATTCTTCCAATTCTAGTTCATATGTTTTACATATACGTAGTAATCTCGTCGGATGAAAGACGTATTTACACAGTTCTTCCGCGAATGCTTTACAGTTTTCTCGCATTTTTTCAGTATCCAGATGTCCTAATAAATGAATCGCATTTGGATTAACTGATAACATTTCCCAATCCACTTTATCCAAGTTTTGTTCTAAAATATGAATTGCATTTGGATTTTCAGATAAATAAAACCAATCTACTTTATCTATATTTCTTTCTAGAAGATGAATCGCATTTGGATTTCTTGATAAATTAGTCCAATCAACTTTATCCAAATGTTGTTCTAAGATATAAATAGCATTTGTATTGTATGATAGTGCTTTCCAATCCACTTTATTTACATTTTCTTCCAAAAGGTGAATAGTATTTGTATATTTCCATAACTCATTCCAATTTGATTTATCTAAATTTATCTCTAGAAGATGAATCGCATTTGGATTTCTTGATAAATAACGCAAATCCACTTTATCAATATTTCTCTCTAGAAGATGAATTGCATTTGGATTTCTTGATAACATTTCCCAATCCACTTTATCAATATTTCTCTCTAGAAGTTGAATCGCATTTGGATTTCTTGATAAATTAGACCAATTTACCTTATCCAAATGTTGTTCTAAGATGTGAATCGCATTTGGATTTTGCGATAAATTAGACCAATCTACATTATCCAAATGTTGTTCTAAGATGTAAATAGCATTTGGATTTTGCGATAACAACCACCATATTACTTTATCTAAGTTTTTTTCCAAAAGATGATTCGCATTTGGATTTTGCGATAACTCATACCAATGTACCTTATCCAAATGTTGTTCTAAGATATAAACCGCATTTGGATTTTGAGATAACCCATACCAATCTACTTTATCTAAGTTTTTTTCCAAGATGTGAACCGCATTTGGATTTTCGGATAAACATTCAAAATCCACATTTTCATTTACAATAAATTCTGGATGAAACATTTTTAATGAAATAAAAAAGTATCAATTATATGTTTCAATTTTAAATTTATTTATACTAATTCAAAATACTCTTCCAAGTCTAGCCCATGGGTCTCACAAATACGTAACAATCTCGCAGGATGAAAGACATACGCTGCCAATTCTTCGGCAAAAGTCTTACAATTTTCTCGCATCTTTTCAGTATCTAAAGGTGCGACTAAATGAACCGCGTTTGGATTTGCTGATAAACAAGACCAATGTACTTTATATAGTTTTCCCTCTAAAAGAGGAATGGCATTTGGATTTCTTGATAATTGATACCAACACACTTTATCCATATTTTGTTCCAAAATGTGAATCGCATTGGGATTGCTTGATAATCCTTTCCAATTTACTTTATCCAAATTCTTTTCTAATATGTGAATCGCATTGGGATTAAATGATAACCAATCCCAATTAACCTTATCTAAATTTTGTTCCAAAATAGGAATGGCATTTGGATTTTTCGACAAGAATGTCCAATCTGTCATATTTAAATTATTTAAATGTTGTTCTAAGATAGGAATCGCATTTGGATTTGACGCCAAATTCACGCAATCCACTTTATCCATATTATTTTCTAAAAGAGGAATGAAATTTGGATTTTCTGATAATACCCACCAATCTACCTTATCTAAATGTTTTTCCAAGATAGGAATCGCACTTGGATTTTCTGATAAATTTGACCAACATATTTTATCCAAGTTTTTCTCTAACAGGTGAATCGCATTTGGATTTTTTGATAAATGCTTCCAACTTATTTTATCTAAATTTCTTTCTAAGATAGGAATCGCATTTGGGTTTTGCGATAAACCATACCAACATACCTTTTTGTTTACAATATATTCTGGACGAAACATTTTTACTTAGTATGAAATAAAAAAGTATCAATAATGTATTTCAATTTTTTAAAATTTACAATTTTTTAAACTAATTCAAAATACTCTTCCAAGTCTAGACCATATGTCTCGCAAATACGTAACAATCTGGCAGGATGAAAGACATGCGCTGCTAATTCTTCAGCAAATTTCTTACAATTTTCTCGCATTTTCTCAGTATCCAAAGGTGCGAGTAAATGAATGGCGTTTGGATTTTGTGATAACCCTTCCGAAGAGACTTTATCTAAATTTTGCTCTAGAAGATGAATTGCGTTTGGATTTTTGGATAGATTGTACCAACATACTTTATCTAAATGTTGTTCTAAGATAGGAACAGCATTTGGATTATGTGATAATCCTCTCCAATCTACTTTATCTAAATGTTGTTCTAAGATAGGAACAGCATTTGGATTTCCTGATAAATATAACCATTCTACTTTATCCAAGTTTCTCTCTAACAAAGGGACCGTATTTGGGTTTTCGGATAACATCCACCAATCTACCTTATCTAAATGTTGTTCTAAGATGTGAATCGCGTTTGGATTTTGCGATAACAACCACCAATTTATTTTATCAATATTTTTTTCTAAGAGGTGAATCGCGTTTGGATTTACTGATAAATGATGCCAATCTACTTTATGCATATTTTTTTCTAATATATGAAGCGCGTTTGGATTTTCGGATAAATAGTTCCATTTTACTTTATCCATATTCTTTTCCAAGATATGAATAGCATTTGGATTTCTGGATAAGAAATCCCAATCAACCTTATCTAAATGTTGTTCTAAGATAGGGATGGCATTTGGATTTCTGGATAAATTCCACCATAATACTTTATCCAAGTTTTGTTCTAAGATAGGAATCGCATTTGGATTTCTTGATAGATGAAACCAATACATTTTATTATCGTCTACAATATATTCTGGATGAAACATTTTTATTTTTACTTTAAAAAAGAATTAATAATATATTTCAATTTTAAAATTTATAATTAAACCATTTTAAAATACTCTTCCAACTCTATATTATATGTGTCACAAATACATAACAATCTGACAGGATGAAATACGTACGCTGCTAATTCTTCCGCAAAAGTATCACAATTTTCTCGCATCTTTTCCGTATCCAAACGCGCTAACAAAGGAATGGCGTTTGGATTATATGATAACAAAGTCCAATCCACTTTATCCAAATTCTTTTCTAAGATATGAATTGCATTTGGATTTTTTGATAAAAACCACCAATTAACTTTATCCAGATTTTGCTCTAGAAGATGAATCGCATTTGTATTTTGTGATAAAAACCACCAATTTACTTTATCAAAATTCTTTTCTAAGATAGGAATCGCACTTGGATTATATGATAAACACATCCAACTTACTTTATCCAAATGTTGCTCTAGAAGATGAATCGCATTTGGATTTACTGATAATGTTTGCCAATTCACTTTATCCAAATGTTGCTCTAAAATAGGGATGGCATTTGGATTTCCTGATAATGTTTGCCAATCCACTTTATCCAAATTCTTTTCTAAGATATGAATTGCATTTGGATTTTTTGATAAAAACCACCAATTAACTTTATCCAGATTTTTCTCTAGAAGATGAATCGCATTTGGATTTGTAGACAATTTCTTCCAATTCACTTTATCTACATGTTTTTCCAAAATAGGAATCGCATTTGGATTTTCGGATAAATAACTCCAATCCACTTTATCCATATTTTGTTCCAACAGGTGAATCGCATTTGGGTTCGATGATAACAACCACCAATCTACTTTATCCAAATATTTTTCCAAAATAGGAATTGTATTTGGATTTTTTGATAACCAATACCAATCCACCTTTTTGTTTACAATAAATTCTGGATGAAACATTTTTATTTTTGCGAATAAAAAAGTATCAATAATGTATTTCAATTTTAAATTTTATAATATTCTTGCCTTATTTAACATTTATACCTTATTCAAGATATTATTTTTCTAAATAATATAAAGATTAAACAATAAATTATATACCTACTAAATGGTAAAGATTTGTTCATTTAATTATCCAAAATCAGATGAAGAAGAATATAAAAAGTATTATGAAAATTATTCGTATGAATTACATGATTTCCAGAAATGGTGTGTTCAAGGAGTTGTTACGGGTAATCATGTTCTGATTACGGCACCAACCGGAACTGGAAAGACCTTTGGTGGAGAATTTGCAATAAATTATTTTCATTCAAAAGGTAAGAAAGTGATTTATACTAGTCCCATAAAGGCTCTCAGCAACGAAAAATTTTACGCATTTACTAACAAATATCATAATATAAGTGTGGGACTAATTACAGGTGATATCAAGACAAACCCAGACGCAGATGTTCTTATCATGACTACAGAAATCCTCCTAAATAAATTGTATCAAATTAAAAGTTCTAATCCAGATGTAAAATCTTCAGTATCCTTTGATATGGATATTGAAAACGAATTAGGTTGTGTTGTCTTCGACGAAATTCACATGATAAATGACGAGAATAGAGGTCATGTTTGGGAACAGAGTATAATGCTATTACCGTCTCACATTCAAATGATTGGACTATCCGCTACATTAGATGATCCGGAAAAATTCGCATTTTGGCTTGAAACAAAGGGTGATATTAATAAAATAATTGAAAAAGAAGTTTATTTGACACGTAAACTGGTTAGAGCAGTTCCACTTATTCACTACAGTTTTATTACTGTTCCGAATTCTATAAATAAACATGTAAAAGACAAGTCTATTCAAGAAGAAATTAAACGTCTTACAAATAAGCCATTTATTATTCAAGATGAAAAGAATGTATTCAATGATGTAAACTACCAAAATATGAATAGAATGTTGAAATTATTTGAAAAATATGATGTTAGAGTTAAACGTCAACATGTCTTAAATAATCTAGCAGAATATTTAGTTGAAAATGAAATGTTGCCCGCACTATGTTATGTATTTTCTCGTAAACAACTTGAAATTTGTGCTGAAGAAATGACAACAAATCTTCTTGAATTTGATTCTAAAGTTCCTTATACTATTGATAGAGAATGTGAACAGATTATTCGTAAATTGCCAAATTATGAAGAATATTTACATCTTCCAGAATACGTTAATACAGTTAAACTTTTGAGAAAAGGTGTTGGCACGCACCACGCAGGCTTAATGCCAATTTTGAGAGAAATGACAGAATTGTTATTTGCTCGTGGTTTCATAAAAATATTGTTTTGTACTGAGACCATGAGTGTTGGAATTAATTTACCTGTTAAGACTACCATTTTTACAGATATAAATAAATTCAACGGTGAAATTAATCGAACCCTTTACAGTCACGAATATACACAGGCTGCTGGGAGAGCAGGACGTTTAGGTTTAGATAAAATTGGACATGTAATTCATCTCAATAATTTGTTCCGAAATGTAGGTTCTGTTAGTTATAAACAAATGATGAATGGCAAACCACAAACTCTATCATCAAAGTTCAAAATTTCATATAATTTAATATTAAATTTACTTGATATTGGTGACAAAAATTTAGTTCAATTTGCTAGTAAGAGTATGATTACGGGCGACCTAGATAAACAAATGGGTGAATTATATACTAAAATGACTAAATTACAGACGGAATTAGATAATATAAAAAATTGTATTGGTAAGATGAGAACACCAATAGAAATAATTCAAGAATTTATGGAACTAAGAAAAAATTTACCATTATCTGTTAATAAAAAACGTAAAGAAATAGAGAGAAAAATTTCAAGTATTCAAGAAAACAATCGTTTTTTAGAACAAGATTTAAAAAATTATTCAAAAGTTGCCGAAAAAGAACAAGAATTAAATTCACTCAAAGAGTCTTATGATAAATTACATTCTTATTTTGAATCAGGCGTTCAAAATGTATTGTGTTTATTGGATGAAGAAGGTTTTTTATTAAACAATGATTCTTTAACTATTCTCGGTAAAATAGCATCACAAATTAGAGAGATTCATTGTTTAGTATTTGCTAATTTATATGATAATAAAAAGTTTGAAAATTTAACAGCTAAACAATTAGTCGCGTTATTTAGTTGTTTTACAAATATCCGTGTAGCGGATGACATAAAAGATAATAGACCAAAATCAGACGATATGAATATTAATGATATTGTAACAGAAGTTGAAAATATGTATAATAAATACCAGAATTTAGAAATTAAGAGAAATATTAATACAGGTTTTGATTATGAAATTCATTATGATTTATTAAATTATGTTGAAAAATGGTGTGATTCTGAAAATGTTGAAGATTGTAAGTTCATTTTACAAGAATTAGGAACAAACAAAGGAATATTTCTTGGTGAATTTGTAAAAGCTCTTCTTAAGATTAATAATATTTCAGCTGAATTCGAAAAAATAGCAGAGATGAGTGGAAATATAGCATTTTTAAGTAAATTAAAAGAGATACCTCATATGACATTAAAATATGTAGTAACTAATCAATCATTATATGTGTAAAAAATATTATATTATAAAATATATTATCATAATATATTATGAAGTTAGTAATTAGAACACTTTTTTTTCATTTTTTAAACATTTTAATATTCTCAATTATTTATTATTCAATATCAATAGATTTTGAATTTAGTCCAGAACATATACCAACATTCTTTGATTATATTTTATTCGCTACAACAATACAAGCTGGTGTAGGAATAACGCAATTATATCCATCTACTGCGTTTGGAAAATTAATGATAATATTACAACAATGGATAATGTTATGTACGCACGTTATTACACTTTATATATTTACTATATAGATTTTTTACATTTAAATATAATCTAATATTTATTATTTATGGAATTGATAAATAATAAATATTTATTGTTAGAACAAATTGGAAAAGGAAGTTTTGGTTCAATATATAAGGCAAAAAATATACGAACAAATGAGATTGTTGCTATAAAGCGAGAACACATACTTGATAATTTGAAACTACTCAAAAATGAATCAAAAATATATCAATATTTAATTGGTTGTAATTGCGTACCTAACGTAAAATGGTATGGAAAAGACGATACATATTATTATATGGTAATCAATTTACTAGGCAATTCTTTACAAGATTTAATCGGTAAATTTCGTAAATTCTCTCTACTGTTAGTCTTAAAGATATCTATAAAAATAATAAATATTATAAAAACAATACATGACAAAGGTTTAGTTCATAGAGATATAAAACCAGATAATTTTTTATGTGGAATAAATGACATCAATAATTTATATTTAATAGATTTTGGTTTTTGTAAATCATATTTAGACGAAAACAATAAGCATATTAAATTAAAATCAGTTAATGGACTAATTGGAAGTAAAAATTACGCTAGTATAATGGCACATAACAAAATGGAACTTAGTAGACGAGATGATTTAGAATCAATTGGATATATGTTACTATATTTTTATTCTGGAGATTTGCCTTGGAATTATGAAACAGATGAATATAAAATAATAAACTTAAAAAATCAAATACTAAATGATGAAAAATATCCGAAAGTATTATTAGACTTTTTAAAACTAATCAGAGATATGAACTTTGAAGAAACCCCAAATTATTCTTTGATTATAGATAATTTCAAGAGAGAAATAGAATTAATGAGTAAAAATAATTAAAAAGAAAATAATATAATAATTTAAATGTCAAATAGATATGATAAAATGGATGATTACATTGCTTCAGTATTTAATGTATTTAAGATGGTAAATAGAAAGGCAGAACAACAAAAGGATAAAAGACTTTCAATTATCGGATTAACAATTTATAATTATGTTAGATATATGGCAAAAGAATACAATATTGATTTAAAAAATATCCAAGAGACAGAAAGTATTAATTTAATACCATTATTTGAATATATATCAGTAAATAATATTGAAATGATAGATTTTTCAGATACAAATAGTATGAATGAAATTGATGTAAACAAAAAAGAAGATTTAGAAAGATTTGTAATATCGCATATTTATTATATTACTCAAGGTACTCAAACTAAATAATATTTATTAAAAACTGATTTAAAGATAATGTTATCTTATATAGTATAATAAAATGTCAACAAATAGAGACGCTGTTACATCTTCTTCTGAACACTTGCTTGGACGCGTAAAGTGGTTTAATAATAAGGCAGGTTATGGTTTTGTTACTGTTACTGATGGTTCTCGATCGGGAACCGATATTTTTGTTCATCATAGTGCGATTGATGTAGAAAATCAACAATATAAGTACTTAGTTCAAGGTGAGTATGTCGAGTTCGATTTAATTAGAGTTGATAATGGTAACCATGAATGGCAGGCATCAAAGGTTTCAGGTATTAAGAACGGAAAGTTGATGTGTGAAACTAGACATGAATTGAAGCTCGCAAGAAATGAATATAAGTCAACAAAGCAAACCGATGAAACTCCAGTAGAGACGCCTATGCCAAAGCAAAAGTCCGCTACTAGACCACCAAGAAAGCCTTCAGCGCCAAGAACTCAAACAAAGGATGGTGATAGTAAGGAATGGACAGTTGTCGATAATGGTAAGCATAATACGAGACAGCCTCAAAAGGGAAAGGGTAAGGGAAATAGAGGAAATTAAGTAAATTGTTTATGATATTTTAGCGTATAAATTTTAATTTAAAAATTAAATATTTTATTTTATTGAATTTTTAAAAACTTATTTATAATGTTAATATATAATGGGAAATGATATTAATACCTCTAAATTAATTGGTGGAAAGAGAAAAAATGGCCACAAATCTAACTGTTCTTGTCATATTTGTGAAAATATGAAAAACAAGGCACAACGTGGTGGTTATGAAGAAGAACTTGAAAAAGAAGTAGAAAATAAGATGGGTGGTTCAAAGAAAAAAAATGGGCATAGAAAAACATGTAAATGTCCTATTTGTAAAAATATGAAAAATGCCTCGCGAAGAACAAGAAAAAATAAGAGAGGTGGTGGTGATGATGATGAAGAGGAACCAGAAGAACAAGTGGATGAATCAGAAGAAGAACCAGAGGAACAAGAGAAACCAGAAGAAGAAACCATGGAAGGTGGTCGCAAGAAAAGAAATGGTCATAAAGCAAACTGTAAATGTCCTATTTGTAAAAATATGCGCAAAAAAAGGGGAGGAACAGAACCAGAACCACAATCTAACGGCAGTTATAACAGAACGCACGATATAGCAATGCAACATACGCAGGAAGACGAGTCATTTCCTTTAGACGAATCTTTTTTTAATAGTGAATCTACTCCTACACAAAGCAGTGATTCGCGTAGGGAAGTTGCTACAACTGCTGGAGGTAGAAAGAGAAAGAATAAAGGAAAGAGAGGAGGCGATGGTGAAAATGAAGAAAATAAAACAGAACAAAATGGTATATTAACAAAAGCAACTGATGAGGATTATGATGAATTAGATAATGTTGGAGGAACACGTAAAAGAAGAGGAGGTAAAAGAAAACGTATAAGAAAAACAAGAAGACATAGACGTCATTAAATTTAATAATATTTAATATAAATCTATTTAAATATTACTTTATAAATCTAATTATAAATGAAAAGTTCCACGAAACCTGATACTCAACAAGAAGAATTATTTACTCAGTTTGAATCTCTAATTACCAATTTAAATACTGTAAAAAATCAAATTTTAGGAATACAACATGAAATAAGGACTCTTGAAAAAAATGTTAAGAAACAAATGAAAGGATTAAAGAAAGAGGCTGTGAAGACTAAAGTTAAGGGAATTAGACAACCATCAGGATTCGCAAAACCAAGTAAGGTTTCAAAGGAATTATGTGAGTTTATGAATAAATCGGAAGGTACAGAAATAGCAAGAACAGAAGTGACACGTGCTTTAGTAGCGTATATTAAAGAAAATAAGTTAGAGAATGAGACTAATTCAAAGATTATCTCTCCAGATAATAAGCTGAAGGATTTATTAGGTCTTGATGATAATCAGGAGTTAACTTATTTCAATATTCAAAAATATATGAATAAGCATTTTGTTAAGAATGCTGAATTATAAAAAAATTGAAATAGAAACTATATCATAAGTTTAAAATATAATAAAATGAGCGATATTAATTCTGAGATTAACCAATTAAATAAGGATATTATTGAGGCACATAATTCTCATTATTTAAACTCACCATTAGGGCTGGTAAACCAAAATGAGTCGCCAAATGGGAACCAAATTTACCATTTATACTCAACTGGAGAAATCAGTTCTCAGAAAGGTGGATGGGCTTATATGCGACGTAGTGAATTTATGACGCATGGTAGATTCTCATATTACAAAAAACTTGGGTTTACATTTCCAAATGAAGCAGCAGATGGTTCCACATATGTCATTTTAACAGAAGAAGAGTGTAAATTCTTTAGACATCAAATGGGCGAATTATTAAAAAAATTGAATTAAAAAAATTTTATAAAATAAAATACAAATACTTATATCAAAATGTCTTATAGATTTGAAAATGAAATTTATACTATTTGGGGTAACGAAAATGCTAAATACGCTGCTGATGAAATATTATTTAATAGTGAACAGGTTATGGTTGTAAAAATCCAACTTTTTGTAACTGATTCACACTTTAATAAAATAGAAAATTACGCTATAACTCCTCGTGATTTGGAGAGAATATCTGTAGAGTATATTCACAAAGCAAATGGGTTATATTATTATATTGGTAAAATTGAACGCATAAAAATTTTAAAGATTATAAATGGATTAGCCGAAATTGAGATAGTTGTATTGAAACCAAATGAACTGACAATAGGTTCTTGTTGGGGTGAAATAAATAGAACATACCCATGTGGCACTAAAAATGATATTTGTGTTATGAAAAAATGGCCTAGATTAGGTGATGAAAAAATAAATAAAATAATCAAAATAAAAATTTAAAAAATAAAAATCGCAAATTTACTATATTTTTTCTTTAAGTTGGTTTGATTTATATTTTATTTTTTAATTTAAAAAAAAATTGAAATACTAATATGTTGTAAAATATAAAGCATACTATATTAGGTGCCTACGAACTTAAGTTTAAAAATGACCGTTATTACCAGAAATCAAGCTAAGAATATTAATAATAAGACAATGACTGAAGGTGAAAAATTTACTAAAACAATTCAGACATTGTTGTCTCAATGTGAATTGGCAGTTAGTGTTCAAAATAAAACGAAGGTTGTTTTAAAAATTTATCAAACTATTAATAACGACCTATATAAAATTCTTCAAAAAGAGGGCGTTAATAAGTGGATTAAATTTGTTTGTACGTGTTTTTATAAAATTTTAGAGTTTGAAGACTATTTCGCTACGAACGATTGTTCGAAAATCAATAGAAAATTACTTGAGGCATTTAAGGGTGAATTATGTAAAGCTAAGGAATTTATCGTGCCTATTATTAGCAACTATCAGGGGTTCGAATTTGCTGATTTTGTTAATAAAACAAAGAAAACAATTGCTGATATGGGTACTAGACGTTCTAGTAGAAATATTCTACGGGTAAATTACACTGGAATGGATACGATTGAACCTGAAAGCGAGTCTGACAAAATTACTGATATTTGGGCTGATAAAACATTTGAAAAGGACCCAGACTATGAGTTCGACGAAGACGAAGACGAAGACGAAGAAGATGACGAAGAAGAAAAACCTAAGTGGGCTAAAATTCATCCGGAACTTAGCACTAATGAGAAGACTGAAATGAAGCAATATATCACAAAGTTAGCAGATAATCAGCGAGCAAGACGCAATGTTCCTCGTGTTAATTACGCAGGAATGGATATGAATGAAGACGACGACGGAAAACTTCACGTGCCAAAGAGACGATTTGAAGATGGACGTGTTAAATATATTTGGCAGAGTTATTCACTATCTGAGGCAAACGAAATCGGAGACGAAAATTATGTAGATGAAGAGTAGATTTGTAGCAATTTATTATGTAAAATTAAAATTAAATATAATTTATTTTTTTTGAATTAAAATTTATTTTTTAATTTAATATTATTAGTATATGAACGAAAATAGTATAGCTGATTCAATTAATAAATTATTTGATACAACAACTAATAATTATATTTTTATTTATACACCGCCAAAAGTAGGGTCAACAACATTAGTTACATCATTAAGGATATCACTTGGCAGAAGTTATAATGTTATTCATATTCACGATGAAACAATGTTAAGTGTATTAACTGGAATACATGATGTTAAAATCAATGATATTATACATTTTCTCTCTAATGATGGAAAAAATGTTTATGTTATTGATGTTTATAGAACATCTATTGAGAGAAAAATGTCCGAGTTCTTTGAAAAAATTTCACCATATCATTTTAATAATTCTCCAGAAAATATAAGCAAATATTCAATTAAAAGAATAAGTGACCGATTTAATAATATATTTCCTCATATAGAAAATAGCGACCATTATTTTGATAAATATGAAATAGGTGAACCTATGGCATTTGATTTTGAAAATAAATATACTATACAAATAATTAATAATATTAAATATATCAAACTTCGTTTATATGACTCTGCTTTATGGAGTAATATTCTCTCTAATATATTTAAATCAGATGTTGTAATAATCAATGATTATAAAACGGAAAACAAGTTAATAGGTGAATTGTATAACAGGTTTAAACAAGAATATAAACTTCCTATAAATTTTTTTGAATTAATGAAAAATGACAAACATTTTAACTTTTATTATAATGAAATGGAGAGAAACCAATATCTGGAAAAATGGCAATCAAAATTAACTGATGAATTTATTCCTTATACTAAATCTGAATATGATTTTTATATGAAAATTTGCCTTGAAAATCAATATATTAATGATATTGATTATGACCATTATATAGATAATGGCTGTTTCTGTAAATATTGTAAGGAAAAAAGGAAGGAAATTTATTTCAAGGCTAAGGCAGGTGATACCAAATTTGATAAAATTATTCACCGCAAAGTTGTTAATGAAGTTAAAATAGAAAAAATTAATAATAAACTTACAGAAATTATATCATTAAATAAATCCAACCGAAAATTTAACCCATTACAATTTAAAATTAAAATGACAAATAAATAATTATATTTATATTTTTGTAAACTTATCACAACCAGCAGCGTGCCTTAATGTATATTTCGACCTTGATTTCCAATCAAAACCTGTCGCCTTTTCTGACATAATATACATATCTCCATGTTCTAAATTACTTATTCTCATAATATCGCTTATATTTTCATTATTATGAAACCATGTATAACATAAAGGCATAGTCGAACCCAACCTAAATGCTGCAACTTTTTTTCTCTCTGTATCACCGTGAAAACCTATTCCACATTTTCGTACATCATAATAATAATTACCTTCTGCTTGTAAATTTGTTCCTTTTTCGCCGATTATTTCACCAAGTTTATTCCTAATCTGGTTTAATAATGGCACCTCATTAAATGCGTAAATTGTTCCTCTACCCTCTTCATAATTTGGTTCCTGATGTTCCTCTCCAAAACATAAATTATGTCTCGCATGTTTATTGACTACTCTTCCATACATAAAAGCTTTTGTATCCTTTTCTAAAATGTTTTGTTCGTCAAATAATCTATCTGCGCCATTATCATCTTCTAATAAAATATTTACAGCATTTTTAATTATTAAAATATAAGCCTTATTATCTTTTTGTAAATTTTCATCTAGTAACCAATGTAAATTTACAATTTTGCTATTACATCCGCGCTCTTCAAACCATTCCTTAATTTTATTTAAATCTCTGATATCAAATCCTGTATCTGAAAGTGCCCCAATTTTCTGCATACCTTTATGATTTTCAGCAACATCGCCAAATGTTAAAGAGAACGTAGTATTATTCATCTTCTTATCTAAATATGATTTTGATTTATAAAAAAAATTATTTCATTTTTTTTATTATAAAAAAAATGCCTCGAATGGCGATAACAAATTATTTAATTACAAATTACAATAAATTTTGATGCTAATATCTTGTGCTATTACTCGAATAAGTATTCATAATCAAATTGTTCGCAAATAAATTTTTCACGCAGAATATCAATCTCGTGTAAATAGTCCTCTAACGCCGCGGCGGATTCCATTTCATCATCATCTTTAAAACCGTACATATATGCTTTAACTGTGCGATTACAATCGTTGTCGATACTGTTGATGCGGTAAAGCTGCTTATGGGTTGGCAATTCAAGCATAGCACCCTTAAAATTAGCGACAATATTACGTAAAAGCTCTGTTTTATTAGCGTCGACCGCGACAAATTCAGAATCTTCGACATCTGCGACAGCAGTAGTGCTGATATTGTCGTCATCCATAACGTTAGAAACAAATACCGTTAAAACCTTTTTAATCAAATTTAATTTAGCAGGATATTTATTGATATCAACAACCCACCAATTATCGTCTCCATAAACAATTCTGGCTTCGTGAAAGGGACTGCGAAGACGCTGAATGAAATTGTAGGCCGCTTCTGTGTCATACCACATCTCGATATCAATATATGCGCGATTATATTTGCGATTAGATTTATATGGTTCTATGTATACTTTTCTTACCTGAGCAATGCTATTTCTTACGAAAACATCTGCTATAAAATTGGCATTGAAACGCTTCTCAATACAAGGAATATAAAGACTATTAATAGCGGTCATTTTAAAAACTTGATGCACTTTATGCTGAATATGCTTTTCATTAAAATCTAAAAAGTATTTCAATTTTTTTATTTATATGTTATATCTAGTCATTACTAAATATTTATAAGATAAATATATTAGATATAAAAAAAGCCCAAATCGCTTCATTAATTAATTACACTAATTCGAAATATTGTTCTAAGTCTATTTCATATGTCTCGCATATTTTTATTAATCTCGCAGGATGGAAGACGTAAGCAGCCAGTTCTTCGGCAAATGGTTTACAGTTTTTACGCATTTTTTTAATATCTAAACGCGCTAATAAACAAATCGCATTTGGATTTGTTGATAACATATCCCATTTTACTTTATCCAAATGTTGTTCTAAAATATGAATCGCATTTGGATTTCTTGATAAATCCCACCAAACTATTTTATCCATATTCTGTTCTAATATGTGAATCGCATTTGGATTACCGGATAACCACCCCCAATTCACTTTATCCAAATGTTGTTCTAAAATAGGAATCGCATTTGGATTGGATGATAGTCTATGCCAATTTACTTTGTCCAAATTTTGTTCTAAGATATGAATCGCATTTGGGTTTGATGATAACCATTCCCAATTAATTTTTGTTATGTTTTTTTCTAAAAGATGAATCGCATTTGGATTTTCGGATAACCGATGCCAGTTAATTTTTTTCTTATTCTTTTCTAAAATATGAATCGCATTTGGATTACCGGATAACATATCCCAATGAACTTTACCTAAATGTTTTTCTAAAATAGGAATCGCATTTGGATTACCGGATAACCAAGTCCAATTAACTTTACCTAAATTTTTTTCTAAAATAGGAATCGCGTTTGGATTACAGGATAACTCCACCCATCTCACGTTATCTAAGTTTTTCTCTAATATATGAATCGCATTTGGATTTGATGATAGTAAATCATAATAAATTTCTCCTTCATCAGGTTCAGGTAAATTTTGTTCTAAAATTGGAACAGCATTTGGATTTTGTATTAAAGAATCAAACTTAGTTTTTTTATTTAAAATATATTCTGGATGAAACATTTTCGGATTACGCTTTTTAAAAACTTGATGATGTTAGTAGTAGTATGCTATACCTAAATAGTCAGAAAAGCATTTCAATTTTTCTATTTACAACTCATATCTAGTCACTACTAAAAATTTATAAAAGAAATTACTAGATATAAAAAAGTGGCATTACGCCTGAGTTAATTAATTAATGAACTTACAAATTTAATGAATGAACTTACTTATTTTCGTCTTAATCTTCGTCTTCGTCTTCTTCATCTTCGTCTTCGTCTTCTTCATCTTCGTCGGTTTCGAATCTGTAAAACCCCCACATTTTTTGGTCTTCGTTTGCTTCTTTTAATCTCCATTCCAATAATTCATCTTTTACAAAGTTCCATTTTCCTATCGAACTCACATGGTCGTCGTCATATATCTCGCCAGTTATTCGATTTATCTTACACAAGATACCATTGATTACTTTGATTACAGGTTCAGGTGAACTTCCCGTTACAATATTTTTCATACAAACGGGACAATCCTCCTCGCATTTATTCATGTGATTCAACAAGCAATCCAAATGAAATACATGCCAACATGCTGTTTTAGCTATATTATACTCTTCATAAACCTCCCGCCGACATAACGAACATTTTTCACAAGAACTCATTTTTAAAAACTTGATGACGCTAGTAGTAGTATACTTTTACTATATAGTCAGAAAAGCATTTCATTTTTTTAATATAAAGCGTATATCTAGTCACTACTAAAAATTTATAAAAGAAATATACTGGATATAAAAAAAGCTCAAATCGCTTCAATAATTAATTACACTAATTCGAAATATTGTTCTAAGTCTATGTTATGTTGTTCACATATTTTCATTAATCTCGCAGGACGAAAGACATAGGAAGCGAGTTCTTCGGCAAATGGTCTACAGTTTTCTCGCATTTTTTCAGTGTCTAAATGCGCTAATAAATGAATCGCATTTGGATTTTCTGATAAAACATACCAATTTACTTCATCCAAATGTTTTTCAAAAAGAGGAATCGCATTTGGGTTAGATGACAATTTCGACCATATCCAACGTCTATCATACGAATCCAACCCTTGTAAACGATCTAAGTTTTGTTCCAAGATATGAATCGCATTTGGATTTTTTGCTAAAATACACCATTTATCTAATTTAGAAATATCTAAATCTTTTTCCAAAATAGGAATCTCATTTGAAAGTTTTTCCAAAATAGGAATCGCATTTGGATTAGATAATAACCCTTGCCAACCCCACCAACACAATCTATCTAAATTTTTTTCTATAATATGAATGGCATTTGGGTTGGATGCTAATGAGTTAAAATTTGTAACCCATAAATTGTTTTCTATAATGGGAATACAACTTGGATTTGCTGATATTTTTTTCCAATCCACTATATCCCACAAACGACCGCCACTACCTAGAGATTTTTGAAGCAGAGGACCAGCATTTGGATTTCCTGATAATTTTTTCCAATCTACCTCCCAATCTTTTTTACGGATTCGCAAACGTCCGTCCGCAATCGATGCTAATATAGAAATAGCGTTTGGATTCTCTGATAAATCACTACAACTTATTTTAATCAGATTTTCTTCTAAAATTGGAATCGCATTTGGGTTTTTTGATAAACCTGCCCAATTTACTTTTTTCAGGTTTCGTTTCAAGATATGGATAGCATTTGGGTTTTCGGATAAAGAGCACCAATCCACTTTATCTAGATTCTTTTCTAAGATAGAAATGGCGTTTGGATTACTCGATAACACCGTCCAATCCACTTTATCTAAATTTCTCTCTAATATAGGAATGGCATTTGGATTCGCTGATAACCTAGTCCAGTCAATATTCCTAGTCACTTGACTGTTAATAACATATTCTGGGTGAAACATTTTTCAATTGATTACGCCTTAAAAAACTTGATGATGTTAGTAGTAGTATGCTAATCATAAATATCTATAAAAGTAATTCAATTTTTCTATTTACCTGTCATATCTATCAATTACTAAAAATTTATAAAATAAATATATGGAATTAAAAAAGTGGCTCCAAATTAGCCTTAATAATTAAATTATAATATAGTTAACTTACAAATATGGTTACCATTTATCTGTTGGCAAAATAGGGTCGCCATTAGCGTTTTCATATAAGAACTTACCGGTAATTTTGCGCGCTTCATAGTAATTTTTTCTGAAATCATCAAGTAATAACTGAAGATTGGGATACTGGTCGAATTCATTCTGTTCTTCGTCTCGCATAAGATATTGTCCCGCCTTATCGAAAACAAGCTTCGCAACTGGAATCCAAGGTTCAGAAGGGTTTACTGCAACAACTTTGTTAAACTTAGAAATAACAGTTTTAAATAAACGATTCGTATTCCAAAGCTCTTTATCGACCCAGCCGTGCTGAATTGCTTTCTGAGCTGCATTGAGGTCAGCCGCAAAATCTTCAGTAAAATCATCCGCAACAAGCTGGGCATAATTAGGTTGCTGTTTTAGCTCAAGTTCTTGTTGCTTCAAATCCGCGAAATGTTCTGCTAGAAGTAGGGAATCAGGGTCATTATTTTTAGGTCCATTTTCATAAACATCTTTAGCCAATTGGAGTTTGGATTCAAGATAAGTGTGGTATTCTGGAGAAATGAAACTCATTTTATATGCTCTTAGTGCTAGTAGTAGTATGCTATTCCTATATAACCAAAAAAGCATTTCAATTTTTTTATTTGTAGGTCATATCTAGTAATTACTAAAAATTTATAATAAAATAAATAAGTGCCTCATTAAGGCGAATATAGAGACATACCTAGAATAAAATTAATTTAAAATATAGATTCTGGGTAAAATAATATGTATTTATGTCTCACCCCATTAAAATAAATGAGGCGCAATATATAATATGGCGTGGGGTCATAGGGGAGGTGCGCCTCCCCATAATAAATATAAATAATGAGTGAATAGTAAAATAGGTAATAATAAAAAAAAATTGAGATGCTTTTTTGTTGTAGTATGAAAAGCATAGTACGCACAAAGTGCCAAAACCGTAATCAAGTTTAAAACTG
>Ga0255182_1000093_pt1 | contig 88864 bp, 82 predicted proteins | sample Atl_UVDOM_RepA_8_FD_188420 | JGI IMG/M metagenome (GOLD analysis project Ga0255182, IMG submission 188420) | Freshwater microbial communities from Altamaha River, Georgia, United States - Atl_UVDOM_RepA_8d | ecosystem: Environmental > Aquatic > Freshwater > River | place: USA: Georgia...
GCTCGGCCCGCTGTCGTCTGGGCACCACGGGAAAGCCCAAGGGCGTGCCGAGACGACAGCGGGCCGAGCGCGCCGCTGCACTTGCCCATATCGCCCAGAATCAATATCGCATGCACGAAACCACCATCGGTGTGATGCCGCTCTATCACACCATGGGTGTGCGCTCCATGCTTGCCCTGTGCATGATCAACGGCACGTTTGTCACCTTTCCGCGCTGGAATCCTGAGCAGTTTATCGACACCATAGAACAGGAAGGCGTCACGCATCTCTATCTTGTTCCGACGCTTTATCACGACATGCTGGCCTCGCCTGCGTTCACATCTGAGCGTATTCGATCGGTAACCAAACTCGGGTTTGCGGGCGCCCCGATGCATGACGCATTGCTATTAAAGCTTCAGCAGACCTTTCAGCCCGAACTCTTTGTCAATCATTACGGCTCAAGCGAGATCTACACCTACTCAATTAATCAGCGGGCCGTCGAAAAACCGGGCAGCGCCGGACGAGCCGGCCTCAACGCCCGCCTGCGTGTCGTGCGCTTCGATGACAGTGGCCATCGGGCCACTGCCGATGATCGCTGCGCCCCGGGCGAGGAAGGGCAAATCATTTGTGATTTTGCGGGCGATGAGGCATTCGAAGGGTACTGGAAGCGGCCCGAGGTCAATGAAAAGTCTATTCGTGATGGCTGGTTTTTTACCGGAGACACCGGACTGTTTGATCATGATGGTGAGCTTTTCGTCACCGGCCGGGTCGATGACATGATCATCTCGGGTGGCGAAAATATCTCTCCTGTCGAGATTGAGTCAGTCTTATCCTTACATCCCGGTGTCGACGAGGTCGCCGTTGCAGGTCTGCATGATGACCGGCTCGGACAAAAGGTGGTTGCATTTATTCGGCCATCAAATGGCCGACTGAGCGCAGAAGTGCTCGATACCCATTGCAGAACCTCTGATCTCATGAATTTCAAACGGCCCAGGGAATATGTCTTTGTAAAAGAAATTCCTAAATCTCCCGTTGGCAAGATTCTTCGGCGCAAACTGGTGGCCGGTGAGTTCGACAAACTAGACTAGAACACGAAAGGATCGACGCTTCTATGGCTACCCTTCAACACCCCCTGGCAGACGCCCTAAGCAGTCTTGATGGGTTTCGGATCGATATTCAAGAAGGTCAACAGCGTGCGGATATCGTGCTCTGCCGGCCGCCGTTCAACATCATCAGCATGGGCCAGCGAGATCAACTCAGGGCCGCCTTTGAGGCCCTGGATGCCGACCCCCGTGTCCGCATCATCGTGTTGCGGGCAGAGGGCGAACACTTTTCGAGCGGTGGTGACATCAGGGGGTTCCTCGAGGCCTCCCCCGAGCATGTCTCTAAACTCGCCTGGAATATTGCTGCCCCGGCCCGCTGTTCCAAGCCCGTGATCGCCGCCAACCAGGGCTACTGCTTTGGCGTTGGATTTGAGATATCACTGGCCTGCGATTTCAGAATCTGCACCGACACCACCCTATATGCGCTGCCCGAACAGAAGCTCGGTCAGATTCCGGGGTCCGGTGGATCAGCCCGTCTGCAAAAAATTGTCGGCATCACACGCACAAAAGATATCGTGATGCGATCCAGACGCATCCCCGGTGCCCAGGCCTATGACTGGGGAGTCGCGACCGAATATGTGCCCACTCAGGATCTCGGCGCGAGCGTCGATGCCCTGGTGAAGGAACTGCTGTCTTTCTCGCCGCTGGCCCAACGCACTGCAAAGCGTCTACTGAATGAAACCGAGGATGCACTGCTCACCACGGCGATTGAGCTAGAGGGCCACTGTTACAGTCGGCTACGCACATCGGATGACTTCCGCGAGGGCGTAGAGGCGTTTCACCAGAAACGGCCGGCAGGCTTTAAAGGCAGTTAGTCGTCAGGCCTGCAGGCCGGCATCTCTGCGCAAGACCGGCTCTAAAGCCTGGGCGATGGCGAGGAGCTTTTCGTCATGACCGGCAGGTCCCACGATCATGAATCCTGTTGGCGCTGAGCCGGGATCATGATTTGGGATCGACACCGCACAGCCATCCAGAAAATTAAAGGTGCCCGGGTTTCGTAACATCAATGCGTTCACCCGGAAAAATTCATCGTCGTTGGCGAGATCCGCAATCCGCGGTGCCACCAGGGGAACGGTGGGCATCACCCATGCATCCAGCATGGCGGACTCCTGCAGAAACTGCGATCGGCATGATGCCCGGATCCGTTGCACCTGAATCAGTTTGGTCGCTGTAACATCGCGGCCGCGGCCAATCCGCGCAGCGACACGAACATCCATACGATGCTGCGGCTGGGACACCAATAATCCAAACTCGGAGAACGCCTCAGAGCTCACCATGGTCGGCTGGCCCTCGCATCCAACAGCATCCTGAACCGCCTGACTATGGAGATCGGTGAGCACAGCGCCCGCAGCAGACAGGACAGAAAGTGAGCGGGCATAGGTTTCAGCGACATGCTGATCCAGTCCGTCACAGACGAGATTCGTAAGTACGCCAAATCTCAGGCCGTTGATACTGGAGATTTCCGGGTGCGGTGTACTCACACTGGCAAGCACACGATCCACATGTCGAATGCACTCCATCGATTGGCTGATCACACCCGCAGAGTCGAGGCTCCGCGAGAGCGCCAGTACCCCTTGCAGACTGTAGCGATTGGCAGTCGGCTTATAACCCACCAGGCCGTTTAAGGCAGCAGGAATGCGTATCGAACCACCGGTATCTGATCCCAACGCAGCGTGCACCATGCCGTCTGCAACACTGATCGCACCGCCTGAGGTTGATCCGCCGGGAATGCGCTGAGCGGTACGATCGAAGGCGTTACTGGGCGTACCATAGTGCGGATTAATTCCGATGCCCGAATAGGCACACTCGGTCATGTTGGTGCGGCCCATCAGAATCGCACCCGCTGCCCGAAGCCGAGCCACCAAGGCAGCGTCCTTTACCGCAGGGGCAGACCTTGCAGCGATTTCCACAGAACCGGCTGTGGTCTTTTCTCCTGCAACATCAAACAGATCTTTAATCGACACCGTAACCCCCGCCAGAGCACCCATCGGGAGTGTCTCCCGACAGGTATCCAACCAGCGCGCTGTCAAACGGGATGACTCAGGATTTGATGAGATGAAGGCACGCAAGCCCTCACCCTGAGGATCAAGAATTTTCTGCAGCGACTCCTCGACAACCTCTTGAGCAGAACGTTCACCGGTTAAAAACCGCTGAAGCGCGACGCCAATCCGATCCAATTCTAAGTCCTAGCGATCTTCAGGGTCGAAGTAATGGATCTCCAGCAGCAGGCAGCCCTTCTCAGATTTAAAGGGGCCATGCGGCGTGCCAGGCGGGCGGCATGCATAAGTGCCAGGCTCAAAGCGTTCGCCTCCTTGACCATTGGCGTCATTGCCTACAATCAAATCTCCGCTGACCAGATAGACCTCTTCCCAGTACTCGTGGACAAAAGGCGCAGTGGTATACACGCCCGGCTCAAACTTCAGATGACGCGTTCTCGAACCGCGTTTTCCTGCCTCGTCTAAGGAGCCGGCAAGAATCTGCTGCTGAATACCCTTGGGGTATCCGGGTGGGGTTTCCCATCCTTTGCTCAGATCTACCTTATGAAACTCTTTCCATTCTTTTTGAAGTGCCATCACAACCCCCCCCTTGTTAATCGACAATCGGCAGCGACTCGGCCGCATACTGATGACGGAGCGAACGACCGCTGACAGGATCATGGAGTTCGATTTCAAATAACTCCCCGCCCGCAATTTCTCCCATCACTGCATGCGTTCCACAAAACATGGCTGTGCCCGCTGGCAACTGCGTGCTGCCGGTGTAGCGTTCAATCAGATCCTCTGGCCGACGCATACGCGACACAGGCCCCTCCTGATAGAGGCGCCGCTGCCCTCCCGCCGTGACCCAAGACCGCGTCACGAGCTGATCCCAGTGAGACTGAAGCGCAGCCATGGGCCAGACCTCTGGACCGATCGGCTTCGGACACATCTGCTTGGAAACCGTCACGCCATAAGCCTCGACCTTTCGGTCTGTATGGTCGGAACCAATGCCCACGAAAAGCCCCTGCGCTAAAGACAACAGGACCACCTCGACCTCGCCACTGGAATCCTGTCCAGCCACCTGGACACGAGCCGATGTCGTCAGCCGATCGGCAGACACACGATAAAACGATGGAACATTTTTCGGACGGGCAACACCGATGGCCTCAAGCTCCGCGATATGGTGCTCCACTGCTGCACTATCACGCCCGGTCCATCCGGCGATCACCAACTGCTCGATAGATGCCTCGAGTGGCCGACCCTCGGAGCTCAGCGTAAGTTTCACCATGATTAGTTGCTCCGCTTCATTCAGAAAACATCGATGCAGAAAATTTGATTTGTCTATGACCAGCTATGGCTGCCATAGTCGTAGCCGGATGATACATCAATGGACTCTGCAGGCAGCACCGATGCGCCACGCAGATAGGTTCCGTAATTACTGCGAAAGAAAAGCAAAGGCTCTGCGTCTGCACCCGCATGACAATGGGTGACCCGGCCTACATAGATCACATGATCTCCACCGGGATAGCTGAACTCCAGATCACACTCAATGCTCGCCAATGCCTGCTCGAGTCGGGCCAGACCATTACGGGCGCGAATGACAGCAATCCCCTGCCAGTCAGCAGTCGATGGGCGGGCAAACCGGTTCGATACATCCTGCTGGGTATACGACAGGATATTCACCACAAATTTTTTACTCTCTGCAAATATCGGAGTGATGTTTGAAGAAAGCCCCATTGAGAAGAGCACCAACGGCGGATCAAGAGAGACCGACCCAAACGAGCTGACGGTAACGCCGACATCTCGGCCATCTGACGTGGCCGTGGTGATCATTGCCACACCTGTGGCATAACGGCCAAGGATCTGCCGAAAAGTCCGTGAATCGATAGTCAATAGTTTCCCCGGATGTATCGTGTCATCACATCGACGAGGCTGCCCATCCATCTGATGGGCGCTCGCCGATGAATTGGCTCGCCTAGGCCGCCGCCTTTACCGGATTGGACGTCACCGGAGCAGAGGATGCGGCTGCCGGCTGGGCCGGCAGGCCATACCCCCCCAGGAATCGATCCACTGCGCCAAGGGCGCGCTGCCAGTTATAGGTGCGATAGGCATGGCCACGTGTCACCATCGTTGCGCCGGAATAAAACATCTCATATTGAAGATGTCGTGAACCAAATTCCGAGCCCACCGCATCCCATGCAAGTTTAAAGAGCTTTACGCGCCCCAGGCTATCGGTCGCAGGCGATTTCTGTGACTGCTGAATCACCGATGCGATCTCGGGATTTGCAAAATCGTCTGCCGACGACGGCAGCATGATCATGCCACCACCAGACAACTCCCGGATGCTGGCAATAAACTTCGGATACAACTGCTGGGTCAGCACGTTTGCGGCGTATAGACGCTGGCCATTGGGCACATAGTATTCACCGACCTGTCGGCCGCTGGCTTCCATGGCCTCAACCAGCCCCTCGACCATGGATACCTCGGCGGCCATCTGGCCCAGGGTCTCCACCACGGGCGGGAAGGCAATAATGCCGTTGGTCTCGGCGACCTTGCGCGCAATCCCCAACAGGAACCGCATTTTCACCATGAATCGAATCTGACACTGATAGTTCTGATAGACATGGGCAGGCGTGGCGTGCCACTGCTTACCAGCCATCTCGGGACTGCGGAGTGTAAAGACACGGTCCCAGGGAACTTTTACCTCATCGAAATACAGTACTGCATCGTTCTCGTCATAACGACTGGATAGCGGATTATCAAAGACATCACCGCTTTGGGCCTCATACGACTTACGCGACAGCATCTTCAGACCCTTGGTCGCCAAAGGAATTGCAAAGCTGTAGGACAGCGGCTCTTCACCGGCTTTCAGTGGCTGGATAGTGGACACAAATACTTCGTTTGCCATTGGGCAGCCCGTGCCCAACATTTTGCTGCCCTTGATGGTGATGCCCTCGTGGTCTTCATCCACGATTTTTGCAATTAGGTCCTCGGACTGCCCACCCGCTGTCTTGCTGCGGTCCGCCTGAGGATTGATGATCACGTAGGTCAGGTAGAGGTCATTATCCCGCGCATACTCGTAGTACGCCTTCAAATTGTTAGCGTAACGATCACCATGTTCTTTAAAGACGTCCAGCCCCATCACCATACCGCCCAGCATGGAGCCCACGTGATCGGGGGATCGTCCGAGAAAACCATTGTGCTGTTCAGCCCATGACTCCAGCGCCCGCCGACGCTGAACAAGCTCAGCGTAGCTCTTGGGCAGCTGCCAGGTCCGATTGACGCGATCCCCGGTTTTCGGTGATTCAAAGGTCATGAGATCCAGATTCTCTGGACGGGCCTGAAAGTCATACAGACTGCAGACCGATCGAATCGATTCCGCAAAAGCGGGATGACTCACGTGATCCGTCACGACCTTGCCATCGATATAAATGGCCCGGCCATCCTGAAGACTACGGAAGTGTGCTGCGCCGTCTTTTACCATGCTGTTCTCCCCCGAGAGTGATTGCCACCTTTACAGCCGCAGGCGCGGCTGGGGCTAAAATACATAACTAGGTTAACAAAATAGGGCGCGCTGTTCAATGGCCAAAATCCACGTTTCCAGATCAGGTATTCATGCCGGGTTTTCCTCGCCGTTGTCCGTCTCACGGCCCGAACTGCTCGATGAGGATGGCAAGTCTGACCGGCAATTTCGACAACTTATCTATGACCTGTCTGTGGCCGGCAATCAGCTTGGACTGGCCAGGAAGCTTCTGGCGGCCCAGCTCGGCGTCACTCCGCCGCGCTACAACATTCTGATGGTGGTCGCCCAATATCAGGGCCAGCAAGGCGTGAGTGTAAGCGAGGTCGCCCGCCACCTCCATGTCTCCACGGCCCACATTACCAATCAGGTGAAGTTTCTAGAAAAGAAAAAATGGCTTGTCACGGCATCCAACCCGGAAGACGGCAGAAGCCGTCTGATCCGAATCGACCCCAGCCAGGAGTCCCGGCTCACCGGCCTGGCCAAGCACCTGCACCGGGTCAACGATGACCTATTCGGCGGGCTCAACCGCCGCGACTTTCAGTCCCTTAGCCGTCTGTTGACGCAATTGGTCGATGATTTTGAGCAGGCACTAAACCGACTGTCCACAGATCCAGCGAAAAAACGCCGGCCTAAATCATCTCCTTGAGCTTAAAACGCATGACCTTGCCGGAGCCTGTCCTGGGAATGGTCTCTACGCTGGCCAATGTTGCAGGCACTTTGTAAGAAGAAATCTGACCACGCAGAAACTCTAACAAGGCGGATTCGTCCACTGACTGACCCGCCCGCGGCACATAGAAGAGTGCAGGCACTTCGCCGAGATGGGCGTGCGGTAGTCCCACCGCCGCACAATCCAATAGCGCTGGAAATTTCAGCGCGGCCTCTTCAATCTCTCCCGGCGCAATATTCTGCCCACCGCGAATGATCAATTCCTTGAGCCGCCCGGTAATCACCAAAAAGCCATTCGGATCGGCCTTGGCAAGATCGCCCGTGCGATACCAGCCATCGCCCATGACCTTATCGGTCTCCTCCGGTTTGTTGTGATATCCGAGCATGAGATTCGGTCCTCGAACCACGAGCTCGCCTTCTTCCTCTGGACCGCAATCCCGACGTGACTCAGGATGCAGAATGCGTACCGCAACCCCTGGAACCGGCAGGCCACAGTACCCAGGCCGACGACTTGAACGGGGCGAATTCAAGGTCACCATGGTCGCAGTCTCCGTAATGCCGTAGCCATCGACCAAGGTCACACCGGAGCGCTCCTCAAAACGCCTGTTAAGCTCCGCCTGCATGATGGCACCCGCGGAGATGCATAAACGCAGCCCATTGAATTGAAATGCAGCGTCTGACTGCGCACCCTCCAGTAGGTAATGAAACATGGTCGGCACACCCGGCATCAGCGTAAATTCCCCCGTGCCGATTAGACGCATCGCCTCTGCGGTTGAGTAGCGCTCCATAATGTATTCAGTCGCACCAACCGCCAGAATTGCCAGCACCGAAAGATTGAGCGCATAGGAGTGAAACAATGGCAGCGGCGAAAGCACCACATCCCGTTCATTTAAGCCCGCAATCGGAATCCAGCAGGCACCCACCACCCATAGCATGGAGCGTGCACTGAGACGCACCCCCTTGGCCCTGCCAGTGGTGCCTGAGGTGTACACAATGTAGGCAACCCCATCGATATCTTGAGGATCACGTGGCGCCCTTGTTGCCGGCTTCGCCACAATCTCTTCGTAACTGCTAAATCCCTCAGCAGCAGCCCCAACCGACATGAACATCAAGCCCTCGGGGAGCCCCTGGGCCTGAAGGGCGGCAATCTTCTCGACAGTGGAGATCACCAATCGGGTTTCGGAGTCCCGCAACCGGTAATCGACCTCGGCATGGGCGGCATCAAAAGAAATCGGTACGGCGACCAGACCAGCACGGGCAAGCGCCAGACAGCTCACTACCCAGGGCACTGAATTGGGCAACAGCAGCGCAACCCGATCTCCAGGCGCCAGCCCCGCCTCTGCCAACGCAACTGCCAGCACAGCGGTCTGCTTGGCGAGATCGCCATAACTGATCGACATGGCCGCATCCCGCCAGGCACAATGATCCGGCCGGGATTGCGCATGGCGCCGAATCAATTCGGGAATGGGAACAATGACCTCTGTATGAATCATGCGGCGCTCTCCGGGCCCAGGTTAAACCATTGAAAAACCACCATTGACACTCATCACCTGACCGGTGATCCATCCTGCCTGATCGGACGCAAGAAATGCGACAAGCGGCGCAACATCAGCGGGCTCACCAATACGACGGATCGCATAGTTACGAAGAATCTTTTCCTTGTTGGTCTCAAGCCATACGGGATCGGTGTGATCAGTATTGATTAGCCCGAGTGAGACGACATTGGCAGTGATATTGTGCCGCCCCATCTCCTTGGCCAAAGACTTGGTCAAGGAGATCACACCCCCGCGGGAGGCTGCCGTCACCGATAACGATGCCTCGCCCACACGGGCCGAATCGCCACATAGGCTAATCACCCTCCCGGATCCTTGCTTCGCCATATGCGGCAGGGCTGCCCGGCAGGTATGAATCACACCAAACAGCCCAACGCCGATCTGGCTTTGCCAATCCTGTTCGGTTGTCTCCATAAATTTCCTTGGGATCACCAGGCCTGCGTTATTGACCAGCACATCAATGCGGCCCCACTGAGAGACGACAGCCTCGACCATTGTGGTGGCATCCGAAAACTTTGACACGTCTCCCGCAACAGCGATTGCATCCCCCTTTGCGGCACGAATCTCTTTCACCAGGGCATCGGCCTCGGCTGCTGCACTTCGATAATTAATTGCAACCTTGGCCCCCGCCTTGGCGAGATGCCGGACAATCTCGCGGCCCACACCGCGTGCACTTCCAGTCACCAATGCGACTTTTCCCTGCATCTCTGTTGTCATCTCGACTCTCCCCCTATGAATGATTTGCCACTAAAGACCGATATGCCTCACAAGACTGCAGCGACTCGAAAAGCCGTTGCGGCGTCGCGGGAAGCTCCTGAATGCCAACTCCAAAGCCGGACAAAGCATCACTGATTGCGTTTGCAATCGCAGCGGGCGCACCGATCGTGCCGCCCTCTCCCACACCACGAAAGCCGCCAAGGGTCGACGGCGACTGGGTATCGAGGTGAACAATCTCTAGATTGGGTACTTCGGGTGCCGACGGCACCAGATAGTCAGCAAGACTTGCAGTCTGCAGCTGTCCGGTCTCGTCATAAAAAACCTCTTCAAATAATGCCGCCCCGATACCTTGCGCAACGGCCCCACGAATCTGCCCCTCCACCAACATCGGATTAATCATCTGGCCACAGTCCTCCGCCACGACATAGGCCTGTATCTCGACTGCAAGGGTCACTGGATCAATCTCCACCTGAACCATGTGGGTCGCAGACGATGTGGTGCCAAACACCGGGTCGTAGACCGCGGAAACAGAGAGCTCTGCCCGGAGCTCCTCTGGAAGATTGACCTGGGTATAGACCCGCCGAGCAATGGAATGAAAACTCAGTCGCTCATTTGTCTGACGGTTAATGACCGTACTGTCGAGAACATCACACTGATCGGGTGTTGTCTGCATGGCGTGGGCCGCAACGTTAAGCAGCCGCTCCCGCAGCTCACGGCCTGCCTTTAACGCAGCGCCACCGCTTAGCACTGCGCTTCGGCTGGCGTAGCTGCCAGTGCTGTATGGCACCGCAGACGTGTCACCCACCACAATCGTGATGTCATCAAGACAGGCCCCGGTCGCATCAGCAACCACCTGCGCCAGTATGGTCTCGTGGCCCTGACCGTGGGATGCGCAGCCAAATGCGGCGGTCAGCCTGCCCGTGGAGTCTAGCGTCAGGCAGCAGGTATCCGTACCGGTATTAATCGGCATTCCGGGAGACGCAGAAATCCGCGAGCCAATTCCGGTGAGCTCTGCATATGACGCCACACCAATTCCCACCAGCCTGCCGGTCTCACGGGCCTGCTGCTGCTGACGCCGACGATGGTCATAGTCGAATCGGAGGGCTGCTGCCGCGATGCCCTCTTGGAATGCAGATCGATCCCAGACAATTCCGCTGCCAGTTCTAAATGGAAACTCATCCGGATTGATGAGGTTTTTTTGACGAAATACGACGGGGTCAAGTCCCACACGCGCGGCGGCCATATCCATTAGCCGCTCCATCACGAATGTCGAAATCGGCCGACCAACACCCCGATACGGACCCGCAGGTGCCTTGGGCGTAGCCACTGCCCGGGCTGCGCCATGATAGTTGGTAATGCGATACGGACCCGGCATAAAACTAATCGCCTGCACCGGTTCGATACCTGCAGTCCAGGGATAAATCGAGTAGGCACCGACATCACCGGTGACCTTGGCACGCAGTGCAAGAATGCTGCCGTCAGCCCCAACCGCAAGTTCCGCATCCACGACCTCATCAAATGCCTGGCTGGTGGCGAGCAGATCTTCCATTCGGTCGCCCGTCCATTTCACGGTCCTTCCGAGCTTGACCGCGAGTGCGCTCACGAGGAGTTCCTCCGGATAAACGGATGTCTTGCCGCCAAAGCCCCCACCCACATCCGGTGCAATCACAGTAATCTGAATACCCGGCAGTCGGACAAATTCTGCAATCGCATCCTTGACGATACCGGGCACCTGGGTCGAGGTGGTCAGCCGTAGCTGGCGACGGCCCGCATCAAATTCAGCAAAACATGCACGATTCTCCAGTGCAACAGGTGTCTTGCGACGAAACCGAAAACGTCCACCAACTGTGTGGGCTGCATCCGCAAAGCCTTGCGTCGGATCACCCCGAACAAACTCGCGCGAGACCAGCACATTACTCGACAGTTCAGGATGCAGAATCGGTGCCTGCTCGGAGGCAGCACGCTCGGGATCATGCTCGGCATCAAGCGGCTCGAGTTCACACTGAATCGCCTCAAGCGCATCTTCAGCACGGTAGCGATCCACAGCCGCAACCACAGCCACTGGCTCACCCACATAACGCACCACTTCGACAGCCAGCGCGGGCATCTGTGTGGGCTGATAATGCAGCATCTTTGAAGGTGCAACCATGGGTGCAATCCAGTCACGGATATCCTCTGCCGTCACGACCGTGAACACTCCAGGCATCGCCCGGGCTGCCGAAACATCCAGACGTGTGATTCGGGCATAGGCTGCGGGACTACGCAGAACTGCCAGATGGAGCGCCTGGCGAACCGGGTGATCATCCGTGTACTGCCCGCGTCCGGTCAGCAGTCGCAGGTCTTCCCGTCGCAGTACCGACTGGCCAATCTTGGGATCAGAATTCATCAGCAGTTCCACTACTCATATGCCAACGCCCCCGTGCGTAAGGTATCCCACTGCGCGGGATCATGGCCACACAGCACGGTATAGCCCTGAGACTGAATACGGCGCAGCTCTGCAAGCGATGCAGTCAGTAACTCCGGATTCCAGGTATTGCGCGGAATAATTTCGCCCAGCAGATGCTCTGACATCGGCACGCAGTCGGATGCAAGCACGAACCGATCACCGCTCTCGAGATGAACCAATGCTGCCGTCATACCAGGCGTGTGCCCCGGAACCGGCAACAGAATGAGCCGGCCATCGCCAAAGACATCCACCGACTCTGAAAATGACCGAATCGATGTGCCCTCCGCCCAGTCTTCAGAAAAAATACCCTGGGCCAAGGCATCGGGCCGGCGGGCATATTCCAGCTCCTGCGCGTGGGCTCTGACCTCGGCACGACGGAAGAACCGATTACAGCCACAATGATCCGTATGCAGATGGGAATTGATCACCAGGTCAATGTCATCGGGCGTCAGACCGAGTTCCGCCAATTGGTCAATCAGATTATCCTCAGGCCGTCCAACGGGCGTCATGAACTTTGCAAGCCCTCCCCACCGGGCCTCCGGCTCGGTTGCGACTGCAGGGTGACATCCCGTATCGAAGAGAACATTTCCGCGCGGGTGGCGCAGCAGATAACAATTCACAGGAAGCCGCATTTTTTCTGCACGGTCTGCATCCGGATAAAACACCGATCGCCGCATCTGCAGAAATCCACCGGTGAGGATATGCATGCGCATTACTTTGTCTCCAAGTTTGGCTTCGCACAGGCCATCACCGCCTGCACGATGCCCTGATAGCCCGTGCATCGGCATAGATTGCCAGACAACAGATCTCGAATCTGCGCCTCATCTGCGTTGGGATAGCGCTCCACGATTTCACTGGCGGTCATCAGCATCCCCGGGGTGCAGAATCCACACTGCAGTCCGTGACATTCACGAAACGCTTGCTGCAACGGATTTAACTGATCTGGCGTTCCCAGCGCCTCAACGGTCTGAATCGATAAGCCATTGGCCTGCACAGCCAGCATGAGACAGGCGCGCATGGAAACACCGTCCACCAGAATCGTGCACGCACCACAGACACCGTGCTCACAGCCGACATGTGTTCCCGTAAGGCCCAGCGTATGCCGAAGAAAGTCTGACAGCAGAAGACGTGGCTCCACGCGTCGCTCAATGACCTCGCCATTGACGATCACCCAGAGATCATGCAGCTCCGTCTGCCCATCGTCAGTCGTCGCAGAGAGTTGTAACGCTGGTTCCGAATTCATAGATCTCCCATCATCTCAATGTGTGGCCGAATGGGATTGGCCCCCTGAGGTGCCATGAAGACCGGAGGCTTCGGCCAGACAGCGCGCCACCAGGGATCTCGCAAGGTGACGCCGAAACTGCGCCGATGCCTGTCGGTCATTCATCAGATCGATGTCACCACAAATATCCGCAGACCACTCCCGAATCAGCTGATCACTTGGCCGTTGACCCATCAGCGCACGCTCGAGATCGGTCAGACGAAACGCGCGATCCATTACACCCATCAGCCCGACCCGCGCCGATCGAATCTGTTGCCCATCAAAATCCAGGATGACCGCGCAGGCAGCCATGGCGAAGTCCCCCGGACGGCGAGATACCTCATGAAACACGGCACGATGGCCCTTCGGCAAGGCGGGAAACCGCACCTGAATAATCATCTCGTCTTCTTGCAGATCCGTGGTCAGCGGACCAAGAAAAAAATCATTTGCTGCGACCCGACGATCTCCGCGCACGGAACTCAGCGTCAGCTCCGCCTCGAGTAAGACCGCCAACAAGGCCCACTCCGCCGCGGGATCTGCATGGGCAAGGCTGCCGCCGATCGTGCCGCGATTACGGATGGCCAGATGGGCAACATGCCGCAACGCCTGCGGAATAATTGGCCAGCCTGCTGCCGCAAGGGGCGATTCGATCATCGCGTTATGCCGCATGCGGGCGCCGCAGATCAGGCCGCCCTGACTATCTTGAGTCAAGGTTTCAAGCTCTAACAAGCGCCCAATATCAATGACGACACCTGGCTGCACCACTCGAAAATTCATCATCGGAATCAGGCTCTGACCGCCAGCGATGATCTTGGCCGATCCCACATGGGCCGATAACATCTGCCGGGCCTCAGCCAGCGTCTCGGGGACGAGATAGCGAAATAACGGTGGTTTCACCCCTAAGACCCCTGAAACTTCGGCAAACGTTTCTCTAAAAATGCCTGCCGTCCCTCTCGATAGTCGTGGCTGTCGCTCGCCTGGCGAATTCTTCGTTCAGCCTCAGCAGCATCGAGCCCAGCGAGAGACAGCGCCATCGAGTTCAGCATGAACTTTGCCCCTGACTGGGTCAGGGGCGCCTGCTGAATCATCTGTTGCGCAAAACGGCGTGCTGCCGCCATCGGGTCCTGTGCGAGCGGTGCCTGACGGCGCTTAAACCAGCCCAGCCAGCCTGCGTTGTCGCTGGGTGTCGCTTCCTCACGGTGATCAATAAATCCCCAGCGCAGGGCATCGTCTGCACCGAACCGTTGTGCTGAAAATAAAATTTGCTTGGCCCGCGTCACACCCACGAGCGCCAGAAGCTTCGCAGTCCCGTTAACGCCGTAGACGATCGAAAGCCTTCCAGCGGGGATTCCGAAGACAGCATCCGCGGCCGCCATTCGAAAGTCACACGACATAGCCAGATGCGCGCCACCGCCTAGGCAATAGCCCGAGATCACAGCAATCGTGGGCTTGGGCAGTTGGAAGATCGCCGAACAACAGGCGTCCACCGCAACTTCATAGTCTCTGCTTTGCTGTGCGTTATCGCGGACTGACTCAAATTCCGCGATATCGGCACCCGCACAGAAATTTCCTCCTGCCCCAGTAAGAATCACAACACGCACCTGTCTGTCTTTTGCCAGATCGTCAAAGATCAGAGCGAGACCCTTCCACATCTGCAGGCTCATGGCATTTTTCACGGCAGGACGATTCAGGGTCACGATGGCCATGCCATCGGTCACAAATACCTTGATCGGATCCTCCGTGCCTGTGGCGGCCACGACAGGCCGACCCGATTGCTGACTATCCGGCGGTCTGTGCGCACGGGTCTCAGTCGGTAAATCTTTAGATGGCAGATCCTGCGTCGAATCAGGACCTTCGATCGCCTGACGGAATTTCGCAAAGAACTCTTCTGACAGACTCTTGGCAGCAGCATCCACCAGACGAGATCCCAACTGGGCAAGCTTGCCAAACAGTTGGGCCTGTGCCGAGTACGTGAGCTGGGTCTGGTCTGCCGCGAGCTCCTCGAGAGTCACCTGAATCGTCACTTTCGCAGAACCTGCAACACCACCCTGGCCTTCGCCCTGCAGGGTGTAGCGGCGAGGCGCATCAATATCACTGAGGCTAACGCGTCCTTGAAATCGCGCTTTAATTGGACCAAGCTTTGTGACCACCGTCGCAGCAAACGACGTGTCACTATCCTGCACCAGGGATTCACATCCCGGAATACAACGCTGCAGCACCTCTACAGCATTCAGACTGTCCCAGACCACCTGCCGAGGCGCCCGGATTGTCACCCCACCCTTAATCTCCAACGCGTTTGACTCCTGATCTGGTTATTGGCGCACAAGGCCCGACAGCACTTTCCGAAAATTATCGGGAATGCTAATGGGCCGATTGGTCTGACGATCCACGTAGACATGAACAAAATGTCCCAGCGCCGAAACCTCAGTCTGATCATTGGCGAACACGCCGAGTTCATACTGCACACTGCTGTTGCCTATTTTGGCGACCCGCATGCCAATCTGAATCCGATCTGGAAACTTGATGGAAGAAAAATATTGACAACGGGTCTCGATCACCAGCCCAACCACCGGACTGTTCTCAATATCGAGCACCCCTTGTGCAATCAGATATTCATTTACGGCGGTATCAAAATACGAGTAATACACCACGTTATTCACATGGCCGTAAACATCATTGTCGGACCAGCGCGTGGAGACCGGCATCAGCACCGAAAAGTCGCCCCTCACCAGCCGTTTTTTCTGTTCGCTCACAGCACCTCCGAGTAAATTGCAAGGGCGTCTTCATAGCTGACCTCACGCGGGTTATTGACCAGCAGACGGGTCTGCTTCATGGCATCGGTGGCCAGATCAGGCAGGTCCGATGCCGATATGCCCACCTGCGATAGACGGGTCTCTAGACCAAGCTCGGGGGCAAGCCGGGCCATCGCATCGACAAACCAGTCTGCCGCATCTGCATCATCGCCCTTCGATGGGGCACCGATAATCCGACCAAGCTCCGCGTATTGGACGCGGGCCTGCGACATGTTAAAGCGCAGCACAGGCGCAAGCACCAACGAATTCGATAAGCCGTGGGCCACATGGAAACGTGCACCCACAGGATAGGCAAGGGCGTGTACCGCAGCTACCGGTGCATTGGCAAACGCCATACCCGCCAGACAAGCACCGATCAGCATATTTTCGCGGGCGGCCAGATCATCGCCGTGCTCACATGCCTGGCGGATATTTCCGGACAGCAGCCGCATCGCTTCGCGGGCCAGACAATCTGAAATCGGATTCTTTAGACGTTTGCTCGTGAATGCCTCAGTGGCATGCACCATCGCATCGATACCTGTCGCCGCCGTGACATGGGCCGGCAGGCCGATGGTGAGCGTAGCGTCAAGAATCGCCAGGTCCGGCAAGAGGGGGAGTGCGACAACGCCTTTTTTCTCCCCTGCGCCGGTCGTCACAATAGCGATCTGGGTCACCTCTGAGCCAGTGCCAGAAGTCGTTGGGATAAGAAAAAGCGGCAGTCGCTGGCCCTTCACCATGCCGACGCCGTAAATATCTTCAAGTCGTTCGGCTGATCGGGCAAGCAGTGCCACCAGCTTTGCGGCATCCATCGAACTGCCACCCCCAAAGCCAATCACCAGATCCACTTTTTCTGACTTTGCCTGTGCGACCGCCTGCAAAATGACGGTATCCGGTGGGTCCGCCACCACATCGGCAAAGACCACCGGTTCGATTGAAGCCCGTGCAAACGCGCTGCGGGCACCATCCAACAGACCTGCCTTCATGACGCCAGCATCCGTCACGATCATCGGCCGCTTACATGCAAGCGCTGTGATGCGGGCCGCGAGCTCATCTCCTACCGCGCCTCTGCGCACAAGGATGGATCGACTTGTGGCGAACTCAAATGATGCGGACATCGCGATCCTCTCTTAGTTGCTTTTTAAGAATTTGCGGGCGTTCTTTTCGTGCATCCGCATCTCTTCAAGCTGCATCTGTAAATCCTGCAGCTTAGCCTCGAGAATTTGTTTGTGATTTAACAGCGTTGCGAGAAACTCCCGCAGCTGAACCTGACTGCTTCCGGGGCCGTCGTAAAGATCCAAGATCGATTTAATCTCGTGCAGACTGAAACCCAGCCTTTTCCCCCTCAGTGTCAGACGAAGCCGGGTTCTATCTGCAGCGCTAAAGACACGCGTTCGGCCATTGCTGGTGCGGCTCGGGTGGAGCAACCCTTCGACTTCGTAGAGCCGGATACTGCGGGTTGAAATTCCAAATTCTTTTGCCAAATCCCCGATGCCGTAGTCGACCACCAGTGCCGCCTGCGCCCCTTTAGGGGCCCTTGCTTTATACGCTGACGCGTTCGATGAGCTTTTCGCGCTCGCTCTCATTACGTGAGTCTCCCTCCAGAACCACCTGTCCACGCTCAATCGCATAATGGCGATCACACAACGTGATCGCTTTTCTAATATTTTGCTCAATCAGCAAAATTGCGATATTTCTTTTTTTCATGTCCTGCATGAGCGTGAAAATTTCCGCAACAATCAGCGGCGCCAAGCCTTCCGTCGGCTCATCAATCAGCAGCAGCCGTGGCTCCCCAATGAGCACCCGGGCCATGGCGAGCATCTGCTGTTCTCCGCCGGATAATGTCGTGCCCGCCTGATGACGACGCTCACCGAGCCGCGGGAATCGCTTAAAGACTTCATCAATACGCGCCAGCGCCGCCTTGCGTCCGGATGCATCGACCTGCATCAGTCCCAGCCGCAGGTTCTCTTCAACCGTCAGCCCCGGGAAAATACGTCGATCTTCCGGCACCAGTCCAACGCCCCGACGGGTAATGAGGTCTGGCGTCAGGCCGCCAATCTCCTCGCCATCGAGCACAATCGAACCCTCCGAGGGTCGATGCCAGCCCGCAATTGTTTTAACGATTGTGGTTTTACCGACGCCATTACGTCCAAACAGGCCCACCGTTTCACCAGGCCGAATGGTCAGTGTCACGCCCTGCAGTACATGCGAGAGGCCAAGACGTACATGCACATTGTGAAGTTCCAATGCATTCATGCTGTGGCCTCTCCAAAGTAGGCGGTCTGCACTTCAGGATTGGCGCGAACAGCCTGCGGCGTACCTTCTGCAAGCTTTTGCCCCTGTGCCATCACCACCACATGCTGGGAAAGATCCATCACAAGATCCACATCATGCTCAATCAAAAGAATGGCCATATTCTGGCTCAGCCGCCGAATGAGTTCAGCCGTCTCTTGGGTATCCGCCTGAGACATGCCCTGCGACGGTTCATCCAGCATCAACAGCCGCGGACGTGTGGCCAGAGTCACCGCAATCTCCAGGCGTCTTTGATCGCCATGGGACAGCGCACCGGCCAATTGGTCTGCCGCACGCTCAAGCTCAAATTCCGAGATCAACTCATCTGTGCGCTGTAATGCCAGCCGGCTTTTACTGAATGGCTTCAGAAGTTGCTGCGTGGACTCCAGTCGCTGGCTCGCAATTCGCAAGTTATCCATCACGGTGAGATCAAAAAACAGATTGGTAATTTGAAATGACCTGGCCATGCCGGAGGCAAGCTTTTGTTCGGGGGCCTGATGGGTGACGTCTTTACCGTCGAACACCACCTCACCGCTATCCGGCAGAAAGGTGCCACTGATTAAATTAAACACGGTGCTCTTGCCGGCCCCATTCGGGCCAATAATCGACGTAACACCCTTCGGTTCGACCTCAAATGAAACACGGTCAACCGCCTGAAGACCACCAAACCGTTTCGACACCTGCCGGGCCGAGAGAATACTGTTCTCTGCCATTGCTTATTCCCCCTTCCTATCGGACCCTGATGCCAGTCTCTTGGACAAGGCACCCAGAATTCCCCGCGGCGCAAAAATCACCACAATCACAAAGGCGGTGCCAATGATGATGTGGTGATGCACGGTCCATGTACCAATTACAGACTTAAAAAACGTCAGCAAGACGGATCCCAACAGCGGACCCACCAGAGAGCCAACGCCACCGAGTACGGCGGTGACAACCGCGTTACCCGAGACACTGAAAAAGAGCAGCTCGGGTGACACAAAGCCACGAAGCATGGGATACAACGCCCCCGAAACAGCTGCAATTACCGCTGCGATAACAAAGGCAACCTGTTTGGGACCCTTGGATTTAAATCCGACATACGCAAGTCGGTTCTCATTGGAACGAATGCCATGCCAGATCGCCCCCATTGGCGTATGGGTGATATATCGCAATACACCGTACATCAGCGCGATAACGGCAAACACAAGCAAAAAGAACTGGCCGGGATCACTGCTATCAAGACGGAAGAAGAGAAAATCAATCTGGAGAATCGGCACGCCAATCATGCCGTCTGATGCGCCCAGGGCCCGCGTGTTGTACACCACCTTCGCGGCCACCTGCGCCAGTCCAAACGTGATGAGCGCGAAATAAACCCCCCTGGATCGCAACGCGATATAGCTGGTGACCCAGCCCAATAACGCAGATGTCACCAGCACCACAAGCATGGTCAGCCAGAATGACGGGGCCACCTGTTTAAGCATCACTGCGGATAGATACGCCCCAAAGCCAAAATAAAACGCCTGTCCCAGAGACAGCAGGCCCACCAGGCCCAGGAGAAGGTCCACGGACAAGGCAAGACCACCAAAAATCAGAGCCTCCGTCGCCAGCCGAGAGTAAAAAGTGTCGCCGGTAATCTCTGCAAAAATGAACAGCAGAATCGATGCCACCAGCAGGCTGATCTCGACAATCCGTATCGCCCGTTTCTCGGCACTAACCATTTTTCAGCCCCCCAAACAACCCTGCAGGCTTAAACATCAGCACCAGCACCATGACCGTAAACACCAGTGGCTCAGTCCACACCGGCGGGATATACAGAGACGAGATCGCCTGCACCTGGGTGAGCAAGAGGCCCGCAATCACAGCGCCTTTAATGCTGCCCAGTCCACCGACAATCACCACCGTAAACGCCAGCAAAATAAAATCCTTACCCATCGTTGGGAAGGCTGAATAAATCGGTGCAAGCAGCGCGCCCGAGAGACCGGCAATCGCCACGCCAAAACTAAAAGTGAGCGCATAGACCCGCTTCACGGAGATTCCAAGCGATGCACTCATATCCCGGTCAAAGGCGGCGGCACGCACAATCGCGCCAAATGAGGTCTTATAGATAAGCCACATCACGCCCACGATCAGCAGCCCTCCAAAGGCCATCAGAAACAGCCGATAGTTCGGGAGAATCAGGCCCAAAAACTCAATGGCCCCCCCAATCGGTGCCTCCGGGCGAATGGGGTTGGGGCCCCAAATCAACTTGTAGACATCCTCCAGCACAGTTGCTACGCCAAAGGTCAATAAAAGCGTCAGGATGTGGCGATCCTTGTGGTGATAGACACGCTGAATTAAGGCCACTTCCATCAGAAATCCAATCGGCAGCAGAATCAGCGGCACCAAGAGCAGCATGAGCCAGAACGGCACGCCAATCGCCAGCAGGCTGACCGAGGCAAAGGCCCCTGCCGCATAAAACTCACCGTGCGACATGTTGATCACATCCAAGAGGCCAAAAATAATGGTCAATCCCAGTGCCATGAGCACGACAGCCATGCCAAGCGAAAGGCCGTTGACCACCTGGGGCGCGAGAATGAATTGGAGATACTCGATCATAGAGAGAAAACCATTCGGTCTGAGCAGGGCCTCTCGGCGGGTCGGAAAAAAGGAAAGTGCGGATCACCGCACTTTCCCATTACTACAACATGACTAAATCAGAAGCGTGTGCACATATCGGGCCCGACAGCATCCTCGGGAGCGACTCTGCCAATCACCTTGAATTGTCCATTCTGGATCTGAACTGCATACATTTCCTGCATGGCCTGATGGTCGCCACCACGCATGGTCTTCACACCCTGCGGGGTGCTCCACTTCAGATCTTTCAAGGCCGTGCGAACCCGATCGGTATCAACAGATCCAGCCTTTTCTACAGCGGCCTTATACAGATAGAGCACGCCGTAGGCATCAGCACCGAATACATCCGGATCTGCCTTGTAGGCCGCGCGGAAGGCGGCCACAAACTTTTTGTTCTCGGGATTATCGAGCTCAGGGGAATACCCCACGCCCGTCACAAAACCCTCGGCCGACTTGCCTGCTGCACCGATGTTTTGTCCGGTGATCGCACCGGCGGAACCGATGAAGGTCACGCCCTTGGACAGACCAAACTCATTGAGCTGGGTCAGCATACGAACAGCATCGTTACCCGACTGGGCCATGTAGATCACGTTTGGCTTGGCTGCACGAATCTGGCCGAAGTAGGTGGAGTAGTCCTGCGCACCCGTAGGGGTGAAGGCCTCGCCCACTGCTTTTGCACCCAGCGCCGTTGTAGCTGCCTTGATCGCGGCTACCGAGCTGCGGCCCATCTCATAGTCAGGTCCGCTGAAAAATACGCTGGCGTTCGGACGGGCCTTAGAGAGCCAAGACGCAAGTGCTGCCGACTGCATATAGGCACGGGCACTGGCACGGAAAAAGTTCGGCGAACAACGATCACCCGTGATCGAGTCAGCATAAGACACACTGGTCGATGCAAATTTCTTATTGCGCTCGGCTACCTGACTCACCGCGAGCGATGAACCCGAGCTCACGATACCGGTGATGAACTCAACTTTGTCGACCTGGTAGAGCTTCTCTGCCTTTTGCGTGGCAACGGCCGGATTGGCTTCCTCATCTTCAAAGACCAGCTCTATCTTGCGGCCCAAAATGCCGCCAGCTGCGTTGATCTCTCGGGCAGCCATCTCATGGGCCCAACGATTCTGTTGGCCGATTCCCGCATAGGTGCCGGAAAACGCACTCAGAATTCCTATTTTGATCGGTCCCTGCTGGGCTTGCGCACTTAATCCCACCGCACCCAGAATCGAGGCTACCAGTACTGATTTCGCAAACTTCATACTCCCTCCTTTTTGAACTAGCCCACCGAATTTGAAGACTGGATCCCGTTGTGATGGTGATCCAGACCCTTCCCAGACACCCGCTGCCACTTTCCGCATGACCCGACAAGCTTTCCGACGGATCTACCGCTAACGTTAAGGTCACGTGTGAGCGTCTTGCCCAACGTTATAGAGGATTCCTTTTGCACTGACTATCCTTAGCGTCCGAAAATATGGAATCCCACCTTCGTAATCTCCCTAATACAGCCCATCAACCTCACCGGCCAAGTTGCGATATCCATCTCGAGAATGTCGCTCTGCTGCATCGCAAAAACTCTATTTACACCCTGAAAAATCTGACACGGCCCGCACTGTCCTGACGACGGATGAGCTTGCCGCTGTACATCAGGTAATTCAGATGTGCCAGGGCCTCATTCATGGCAAATCCAATCTGATGTCCGTCGAGATTGCCCGGAAAAATCAGGCTGATCAGATCACCCGCCGAGATGCCCGCCGCACCGGTATGCGACAGAATCTCTTCAAGGCGTAGATGATGATGGTGCTCAAGCTGATCCATGCGCTCATGCACACCCCGGAACGGCTTGCGATGGGATGGCAGCACCAGGGTGTCCTTACGGAGCAGCATCCGGAAACGATTCATGGTGCCGATAAAGTCTCCAAGCGCATTCGCATTCGGCTCAATCGGCCATACGCTTACGTTCGGTGAGATCTCGGGCAGAATCTGATCACCCGACATCATGATGCCAAGATCATTGCTATAGAGACAGACATGTTCGGGAGAGTGGCCCCGCCCGACCATGACCCGCCAGCGTGCGCCACGAATGATCAGCTCGTCGCCATCTTTTAATCTGGTGAAACTACTGGGCACCGATGGGCAGCCCGAGGAATAGCGAAAGACCTCGGTTCGGAATTTTTCTTCCAGCGCTTTCGATAGGCCGTTTTTAGAGTAAAAGTCACACCGCAGATCGATTGCATCGGTGTTCAGGTTATTGGCGGCTAGATTTGCAAATGCCCACTCGGTCTCGGACATGCTCGGTGTAACGCCCCACTTCTCTTGCATCCATCCTGCATTGCCGAAATGATCCGGATGAAAGTGGGTCACCACGACACGCTTGACGGGCTTATCCTTCATGTTTTTTGACCAGACGGACTCCCACTGACGCTGGGCTTCCTCTGATCCATAACCGCAATCAATAATCGTCCAGCCATCCGGCTCTTCGATCAGATAGGCATTAATCGCACGCAGCCGAAACGGCAGCGGCGTGCAGATCCAAAAAATTCCCTCCGCTACTTCGGTGACTGCTCCTGAATCGGGATAAGACTCATAGGGATAGACCAGTTTGACATCAGCTGCAGCGGGCCGAGGATGACAGGTGCAGCTGCCCAACGGTCGGCCAAAAATATGATGGCGCGGCGTGGTATCGACAGATGTCTGTTGAACAAAATCAGAAGTTACGCTCATAACACAGGCCCGGTTCAGAATTAAATTAAAAAGTGTGAGTTTCTCTGCCGCAGTCGTTTAGGCGGCTTGCGCCCTGAGCTGTTCTGCGGCAGCGCAGGCCGCATCCAGAATCGATGTGTAGCCCGTACATCTGCAGAGATGGCCACCAATCACTTCCCGCAGGTCATCCCGGCTTGCCTGGGGATGTAGCTCCAGGTAATGAGACAACGACATCAGAATACCCGGCGTGCAAAATCCGCACTGCAGTCCGGCGTGTTCATGAAAGGCTTGTTGCAACACGGACATCACGCCCCCGCCCGGAGAGAGTCCCTCAATCGTATCGACCCGGCGGCCTTGGGCACTCACCGCCAAGGTCAGACAAGACCGTGTGGCAACACCATCGACTCGCACCGTGCAGGCCCCGCACACGCCATGCTCACAGCCCACATGCGTGCCGGTTGCCCCGAGCTCGTGACGCAAGAAGTCAGATAACAGCATCCGCGGCTCGGCATGGCCACTGCACTCTCGACCATTAAGCTTAATGGTGATCTGCGTGCGCTCGTTCGCCTTTAAGATCGGCATGATCGCGCCTCCTCTATGACCAAGGGTCCAAGCCTGCGAATAAGCTCGCGTCGATAGCGGGCCGATGCGTGAATGTCATCGCTGCCCCCCAGACTCCAGGCCAGTTCGTGAAGTTTTTCTGATAATTCAGCGCCGGTCAGCTGTCCAACATCACAGACCGTGGGCACATCTGCCACGCCGGCAACCGCAAGGGCTGTGGTGTTCGCCGAAGAACGCGCAGCAAGGGCGACGATCGCAAAATCACCATGCCGACGCGCAACTTCCTGAAATCCAAAACCCTCGCCTTGTCGGGCGCGCGGAAACCGCACGGCTGTCACCAACTCATCGGACTCGCGTGCGGTTGTCAGCATGCCCACCTGCCAACGCGCAGCCGGCACTGATCGCTCACCACGTTGAGAACGGAGTACCACCTCACCCGCCAATAACGCCAGGCAGAGGGGCATTTCGGAGCTCGGGTCAGAGTGCACAATTGAGCCACAGATCGTGCCCCGATTACGAGTCTGAAAATGTCCAACCCAAGGCAATGCCTTCGCGACCAAAGGCAGCTCTCGCGCTAAGGCCGGCCAGGCGAGAAGCTCGGACTGTGTGGTCATGGCGGAAATTTCAATCCATTTTTCATGAACACGTATGCCCCTCAGGCTATCGATGCCGGAGATGTCCACCAACAACTCGGGCTTTAATAGCCGCATATTGAGCATCGCCACCAGCGACTGGCCCCCCGCCATAATTCGGGCAGCCGGCCCATGGGCTGCCAACAGACTCAAGGCCTCTTGTTCAGAGTGGGGGCGGATGTAATCGAATCCTGAAGATTTCATGTCAGAGCGCTCACTTCCCCAAGCCGCCAAACATTGTTCTCAGCCATCGGATCAGCCCGTTAAAAACACTGGACGCCCCCGGGGTTGACCCCGAATGATCGCCTCCAGCATGACGGGCTACGGCTTCAAAGAAAGCCCCGATCAGTACCCGGGCAGCACCGTCGAGCATGCGGCCGCCGATCGCAGCAATTTTTCCTGACAGCTGCATGCGATAGCGGTAATCCACCCGCGTTCCTGTCGCGATCTGAGTCAATTCCACCGCACCTGAGCCCTGAGATGCGCCAAGTGGGCCAGACGCCTCGAGCACAAACCCCATGGAATTCGGTGCTTTTAAATCGATGTAATGCGCTTTTACGGTGAATGTTCCTCGCACTGGACCAACACCCACGCGTGCAACGATGCGATATCGCTCGGGGCCCTCCATCACAATCGATTCACATCCAGGAATAATCTGACGCAGGGCCTGCGGATCAAGAAAGGTATTCCAGAGCGCCTCTGGTGCTACGGGCACATCGCGCGATCCATGGCCTGTCAGGCCTGGCCCTTTTAACTCCGCAGTCTGACTGCTGAATGACGGAGATAAGGCGGCCATTCCTTTATCTGCAGCGCCAACAGGCGGCGGCGCCTCCTTGCCAAACACAAGTTCAGACATCGCCTTTGGACTTAACGGCAGGGTGATGTCGTGCTGGCCCAAGGCATCCGCAACTGCATTGGCGATACATACCGGCGTGCTCATGGTGTTGCCCTCGCCCATTCCCTTTGCACCGGTGATCGTAAATGGGGATGGAGACTCGATGTGTAAGGAGCGAACATCGACCGGGATTTCCATTGCGGTAGGCAACAGATAGTCTGCGTACGTTCCAGCCAGAAAGCTGCCATCCGCACTGTAGGCGTAGTCCTCATAGAGCGATGCGCCAAAGGCCTGCGCCAACGCGCCTCGGATCTGCCCCTCTGCCAACAAAGGATTGAGTATGCGACCCGAATCGTGCACCGTGACATATCGATCGATGTGTAGCTTAGCCGTGACAGGATCAATCTCAACACCGCAGTAATCAAAAATAAATCCATAGGTAAGAGAGGTGTTGATCTCATCTGCCGGCGTCGGCGGCGTGAGCTGCGCGGGGCTCCACTGAACGGTCTCTCTGAGCCCTGGACCCACGCCCTCCGGCAAAAGGCTCGGCGACCAGTGGGCCAGCCCTGCGATCCGATAAAAGGGCTGGGCCCGGCCGGGATCGCTGACCGGAGCAATCGTTCCCTGCGAAAACACAATATCCTTGGCGTCTACTTTGAACTGACGTGCTGCGATCTTGGCAAGACGATCGCGAATACGCTGCGCAGCGAGCATGGCCGCGCTACACGTCGACGCTGCAAATCGGCTTGCATAGTTGCCCGCGGCGATAGACCAGCCATCCTTGGCCGTATCCAGTTCGACGTTTACTGAAATATCCTGGGGCTGAAGACCGAGTACCTCTGCAACGATCTGCGCAAGCACGGTCCGGTGGCCCTGTCCTTGTGGAGTGGAATCCGACACCACGGTCACCATGCCACTGGCATCAACATTGACCGTCGCTGTACCTGCTGCGCCATCTTTTGGTCCGGCACGCTCTCTGACCTCGGGCGGCAAAAGAACCGACAGATATCCCATATTCGATACACCAGGCTCAACGACGACGGCGTAGCCAATGCCGTAAAGCCTTCCCTCCGCGCGTGCCTGATCACGACGCTTTAATAGTTCAGCAAGCCCACCTTCAGAAACCGCTTTATCAATTGCGCGGGGATAATCACCCGAATCAAGCAGGGCACCGGCTGCCGTGCGATAGGGGAACTGCGCCGGCTGAACTATATTGGCGCGAATAACCTCCAATGGATCTCGCTTCACGGTCAATGCAATACGATGCATGAGCCGCTCGAGCGCGAAGTAAATCTGCGGCCCGCCGAATCCCCGGACAAGCGTTACCGGCACCTTGTTGGTCAACACAATACGGTTGCGAATATCCAGATTCCGAATGTCATACGCACCCGTGGTGATGCCATGCATGCGGTACAACGGGCCCGGCATAGGGGCGCGCAGCATCGCGCCATAGTCCTCAATGTGATCGCAGCGCAGACCAAGGATTCTTCCGTTTGAATCAATCGCTGCCTCTATCGTGGTTTTGCGCTCCGGACCGGATCCGGACGCGGTCAGATGCTCTAGCCGATCCTCCACCCATTTCACAGGACGATTGGTGCGCTTAGACGCCAGGCACATCATGACCATATAAGGAAAGATCGCCAGCTTAGAACCAAAACTGCCGCCCGAGTTCGGGGGCGTGCGCAGACGAAACTTATTCGCCGGAACGCGCAATGAACGGGGCACTACCGTCAACACCGAAAAAGGGCCCTGGAAATTGGAGATCAGGTCATAACTCTGCTCAGCCGCACTGTAGCTGGCGACCACGACATAGCCCTCAATGGGACATGCAAGTACCCGGGGATAGGTGATCTCCATCTTGACCCGATGCGCTGCTGACGCAAAGGCAGTCTCTGTATCTCCGTAGTGAAACTTACGGTCGTGGACTACGTTACTGTCGCAGGCCGCATGCAGCTTCACGGCATTCGGCTGCATGGCCGAATCAATATCGGCCACTACGGCCAAAGGCCGATAGGTAACCTCAATCGCCTCGAGGGCGTCCTCCGCCTGATATCGACTGTCTGCCACCACTACTGCGACCGCCTCTCCGACGAACCGCACACGATCGGTGGCCAGCGCCCAAACCTCCATCGGCGCCTTCACCCCCACGAGAAACGCCTCTGTCTCCTGGCGAACATCCTCTCCAGTAATGACTGCCGCCACACCCGGCATCTTCAGTGCGGCAGAGATATCGATTCCAAGAATCTCTGCATGCGCGTGCGGGGAGCGCAGAATCGCAGCATGCAATGTGCCCTTCGGCACTGCAAGGTCATCCGCAAACTGGGCAGACCCCAGTAACAACGCCGCATCTTCGGTTCGCGGCACAGGCTGTCCGATATGCGTCTGACGCATCAGCCTTGACCTTCCACGCAATAACAATCGTTTGGTCGCATATTTATTCGACAGGCCATAATAATTTCACGATCTTTTTCAAATCCAGCCGATCTGCGATTCTTGCGGTAGTCTTTTCTACCTCTCGCATGATGGCCTCTTGGTCAATAAGCACTGGCCGGCCATCGGCCAAGACCTGTCGGCCTGCAACCCACACATGCCTAACCGTATTGCCTGTTGCACTGTAGACAAGATTGGACACCGGGTTATATAACGGCTGCCATTCAGGCACCGTTGCATCAAAGAGCACCAGGTCCGCCTGTTTGCCCACCTCAATGCTGCCGATCCGATCTGCGAGGCCGGCGCCCCGGGCGCCGTTAATGGTGGCCATCTCGAGTGCCGTCTCTGGTGGCATCACCCGCGGATTCATGCGCACTTCTTTCGCCGCACAGGCGAAATTCCGCATTTCTTGCACCATATCCACGATACCGGAAGATGCATGGTCCGATCCGAGACTCACATTCACACCGCACGCCAACAGCTCAGGCAGCCTTCCCACCAGCATATTTCCATAACCATTGTGCAGGCTTGAACTCGGCGCGGCGACCAGTGTTGGCTTGCGCTTAAGCAGCAGGGCAAATTCATTGGGCTCGATCCAGCCAGAATGCACCAAGAGCGTCTGCTCATCCAACACCCCGAGCGACTCAAGCCGCTCGATCTCCGCCTTACCACTCTGAGCAACGCTGGCATCGTGGGTCGAACAGGCAAAGCATGCATGGGTCTGCAAAAATGTGCCGTGCCTTTTTGAGAGCGTCTTCAGTCCCGTGATCAGGCCATCTGATGAGTTATTTAAACCCCGAAACGATGCACTCGCCGTTACGCGGCCATCATGGGTGTTGTGGTACTTCTCCAGAACCGCTTGGGTCTTTTCCAGGCAGTGTTCGGTCGACTCAATCATGCTGTCAGGCAACAGCCCAAGGACCGACTTGGTTTTGTCAAAACAGCTGCAGGAGACCACCATTCGCATGCCGGATGCTGCAACGGCGCGCACGGTTGCATCCGGGTGATAGTTGCCTGGATCAACAAAACAGGTCACACCATGTCGAAGTAACTCGATTGCCGCCAGGCTTGAACTGACAAATACATCCTCCTCGGACATGGCTCCCTCATAGGGATACATGTGATCGTAGAGAAAAGACTGGGCATTGGCCTCATCTGCGAGGCCGCGTGACATCTGAAACGATGCGTGCAGATGGTTATCGACAAATCCCGGTGTGACGACTGCACCCCGGCCAGACACCATCTCTTTGGCGCTCCAGGCGCCGAGCACGGCTGCAGTTTTGCCAACAGCAGCAAACCGGCCATCTTTAATGGCCACTGCGGCATCTCGGATGATTCTTCTGGACTGATCGACTGTGACCAGCCAGTCAATTCCATGAATAATCCGATCGGCAGTCTGCACTACCGTCATTTGTTATCACCCACATAGGTGAGCTTTTCAGCGACCTTCAGCTCAATCAAGACATTTTCAGGCAGGGACTCTGCACACAGCATCGAACGATGGGTAATACCCTTAGGAATAAGGATCATTTCTCCTTCTTTGAGCACAACAGTGCCCATCTCTGTCTCCCAGCGTAAGGCGCCGCGCACGCAGATAATGACCTCGTGGTAATCGACATTGCGATGCCAAAACCCCATGTCTTCTTTGGAGCGCTTTGAAACATCAATCTTGACGCTCTTTGCATCAAAGAGGCGCAGCGGACTTCCATCTGCCTTGTTGTAGTTCGATGGCTGAAATTTACTGTCAAAAATATTCAGGTAATGAAATAGTTCCTGGCCAGTCAGCACCCCGTCATGCTCAATCGGGTTTGACTTCACCTGTAGCGTCACATTGGTGCCATCAATGGTTACGACTTCACGCAGAGGTGGTTTCGGCAATGACACGGCTTTTCTCCCGATGGTTTACGTTAAAAGGTTATCACTTCACTAGAGTCGAAAACCGGAGATCACCGCCAACGGCGGCGAATCTCCAGACTCCGAGGTAAATGCGCGCAGCGTCTAACGACCCTCATATTTGGGGGGTCTTTTCTCCCGAAAAGCGCGCACACCTTCTTTGTGGTCATGCGTCATGATCAGCGTGCTCTGGGCCATACGCTCGAGTATCCGTCCAGTGCCTGCGTCAATGTTCTGACAGGCGTTGATGACCGCCTTGGCAGCGCCCGTGGCCTGGGGTGCCTTCGCGACCAGCTTATCGGCGAGTGCACGGGCATCGGAGCGCAGTTTGTCCATGGTGGTAATCCGTGTCACCAGACCAATGGCCATCGCCCGCTGCGCATCAATAAATTCACCAGCCATGATGAGTTCTTTTGTCCACGCTGGACCAATCAGTCGTGTCAGCCGTGAGCAGCCCCCAGAACCGGGGATCAGGTTGATATTGCCCTCGGTGAACCCGAACCTTGTGTTATCGGCGGCAATTCGGAAGTCTGCAGCCATTGCCAGTTCAAGGCCGCCACAGGCACAGGTGCCGAATACGGCCGCGATCACGGGCACCTCGATCCGCTCCAAGGCGTCGAAAAAATCATGAATCCATCGATACTCTGTACGGAAGTAAGGTGTGCGCCACTCCTGCTCAAACCACGAGAGATCTGCACCCGCACCAAAGGCACGGTCACCCTCCGCAAAGATGGTGATACACCTCAGGTTGGGTTCCCGATCAATCGCAAGCTGTAACGCAGTAAAGTCGCGTTGCATGGTGCTATCAAAGGTATTGAGCCGCTCGGGACGATTCAGGGTGATTTCCAGAATACTTCCACGCCGCTCCACCTTCATCGCTTTGTAGACGTAGTTTGGATTTAATACCGGATTGCTATCGCTCATCGTCATCTTTCGTATGGGTTAGTGGATATCCGGGCCATGCACTCACGGCCCTTCACCCTGATTTACTGATTCGAGAGAATAATTTCCTTTGTCGAAGGCATCAGTTCAGCACCGATCTTTTCGAATGCGGATAGCGGAGGGAACTTGAGTTTGCACTCGCGCATATAGCCCAGCATCTCCGTGAGATATCGATTGACGACCTGCTCGGTGGTGTGGCGCTTCAAGCCCACTTTGACGCAGTAATCATTATCGGGGCCAGTCGGACGGCCAAAGGCACGCTTAATCGTTACCGGCAGCATGCGGAAGTACAGGTCCTGGAACTCCTTAAAGACCTTGGGATCTCGGGCGAACTCTCTTAGATTGGCCACACCATTGCCGTAGTGGCCCTCTTCATCTTCCAACACCTCACCCATTTGTTCGGCCCACGGGCGATAGCTCGACTCCATGTACTCCATGATCTGATGGCTTCCTGCACGATCCACCGTGAAGTTGAACACGGCTATGTGCACCCAGTTGTCCATATCCAGATCCCAGAATTTTGCTGCAGGCGGCCGGCTTCTAAACACTTCGTCTGGATCGATCCCAAGATCCTCAAAAATCCGGCATAGCCGCTCACTGTGTTCGGCCTCTTCTGCAGCAAACTCCGCAGCCATGAGCTTTTCGCGCAGGGTGGGGGCACATCCCACCGAACGGCCAAAGACCTCAGCCGTAGCGGTCTCTGCATAAAACTGCCGTGTCATCAGTCGAATGAGCATATCCCGGTACTCGCCCGATACTTCTGAGGGCGCACGGTAAATGGTTGGATTGTCATTTGGATTCATCGCACTACTCCTTTTTAGAAATTAGAGATAAAAAACTCAGTCCTCACACCACACCACAAACTCTTCCAACGGCACCCGGCCAGCATCAAATGCGTTGATCTTTTGGCTGGCATCGATATAACCTAGCGCCAGACCACAGACCAGAATTTCCTCGTCTGTGGCACCAATACACTCCCGAACCAGCGGTGCAAAATCATTCCAGGCGGCCTGCGGACAACTGTGCAGGCCATGGGCGCGGGCAGCAGTCATCAATGCCTGAAGAAACATACCGCTTTCTAAAATAGCGCCCTGACCCATGCGCCGGTCGATCGTGACAAAGATTCCCACGGGCGCTTCAAATAGCCGGTAATTCTGCTGGGCCTGACGATGCATCTTGTCTTTCTCGCCCTTTTGAATGCCAAGCAGGCCATAGAGCCCCCAACCGTTTTCTCGCCGACGCGCCAGATTCTTTGCAGGCCAATCGGTGGGGTAATAGACATAGTCGGGCGTCAGCGAGTCGGCCTGCGCCCCCTGCTGATAACGCCGTTCATGGGCAGCGCAGACCCGCTCGCACAGCCGATCACGCGCTGCACCAGTCACGACATAGATCTGCCAGGGCTGAATATTAGTTCCCGATGGCGCAGAAGACGCTAATTCCAAAAGACGCTGGATCAACGGTCTGGGAACAGGCGTGGGCAGAAAGGCCCGCACCGAATAACGCGATGTGAGGGCCGTCTCAACGCTTTGCGCATCGGTCACACGGACCAATGGTTTCTCAGGCTTTACGCCGACCGTCATGGCCTGCTCCTGTCTGCCGCCTGAAGGGGCATTTAACGTAAACGTCAATTAGAGCCATCAACCGACACCCTTTCCTGATCTGCCTACCGAAACCGAGGCTTCCGCTTTTCCAGGAAGGCCTGAACACCCTCCTGAGATTCCTGCGTGCCATAAAACAGGCTTAAGGCCTGCATGCCCAACCCACCGATCCCTCGAATCGAATCCGAATCTGCATTAAACGAGCGCTTGGCAATCGCAATCGCTGTTGGACTGAGGGCCAGGATCTCCTTACACCAGCGGTCCACCTCGGCATCGAGTTCATCCGGGGGCACCACCGCATTCACCAACCCCATGGCCAATGCCTGCTGCGCAGAGTAGCGTCGGCAGAGAAACCAGATCTCGCGGGCTTTTTTCTCGCCGACAACGCGGGCAAGAAAAGCCGTGCCAAAACCGGGATCGACCGATCCGACCTTTGGCCCGACCTGGCCAAACTGTGCAGTCTCGGAGGCAATGGCCAAGTCACAGCATGTGACAAGCACATTGCCGCCGCCAATGGCGAATCCATTGACCCGCGCAATGACTGGTTTTGGCACATCACGAATCAGGCCTTGAAGCTCCTCGACGGGCAGGCCAATCACGCCCCGGCCGTCATACCCCCCATCGTGGGCAGACTGATCGCCGCCTGTGCAAAACGCCTTATCCCCTGCGCCGGTCAGCACCACGACACCGATCGATTTATCCCAGGCGGCTGCATGCAAGGCGTCGATCAGTTCATCACAGGTCTGGCCACGAAAAGCATTGTATTTTTCGGGACGATTGATCGTGATCCGCGCGACACCATCGGCGCGGTGAAAAATTATGTCGCTGTAATCGGCCATAGGCTGTTTATCCGTGCATGGTCAGCCCACCAGACACGCTGATGACCTGTCCTGTAATGAAGTCAGCATCGTCACTTGCTAAAAACGCAACGATTCCTGGAATGTCGTCTGGCTGTCCGAGCCGCTTCAGCGGGATTGCGCGCAACAGACCATCGTAGATTTTTTTGCCGTACTCGCCCTCGCCAATAAAGGAGCGCAACAGTGGCGTATCAGTCGGACCTGGACAGACCACATTGACTCTGACATTGCTTCGGGCGACCTCGCGGGCAATCGTTTTGCTAAATGCAATCATGCCGCCCTTACAGGCTGAGTACACCGACTCACCCGAAGATCCAACACGGCCAGCATCAGATGCAATATTGACGACCTTGCCGGCCTTGGCCGCCACCATGAATGGCAGCACCGCATGATGAAGATTTAACGGTCCGGTAAGGTTGATGGCAATGACCTTTTGCCAGAATTCAGGATCACTTTCAAGAAACTGCATGGGCACATCCCAGCCGGCATTGTTCACCAGCACATCAATGCGGCCGTGCTGCTGGTGGGCCAACGCTATCGATCCCATTACTGCCGCGTGATCTGTAATGTCGAGCGTCAGACAGTTGAGCTTATCTGCCGATGCTCCGAGTTCACCACGCAGGCTTTTCAAGGCCTCTTCATTGAGATCCATCGCAACCACTTGGCTGCCCTCTTCGCAGAAACGTCGACACAAGGCACGGCCGATTCCGCCTCCCGCCCCCGTGATGAGTACAACTTTTCCTTGCAGTCCCCGCATCGTTATTCCTTTTTATCTCTCGTCGCCAGCATGACTAAGCGGCCTTGGCCTTATTCGCAATGACCTGGGCAACATGATCACGCAGCTTAAACTTTTGTAACTTGCCCGTTGCGGTTCTCACGATTGGCTCAAAAATGACATGCCGGGGTGTCTTGAAACCTGCAAGGCGCTGCCTGCAATAGGCAATCACCTGCTCTTCTGTGAGACTGCCCACGCGATCTGGCTTTAGCTCAACCACAGCACAGGGGACCTCTCCCCATTTCGCATCCGGCACGGCGACCACCGCAACATTTAAGACATCCGGATGGGTATAGAGCACATCTTCCACCTCAAGAGATGACACATTCTCACCGCCGGAGATGATGATGTCTTTGGCCCGGTCCTTGATCTCCATGTAGCCATCTGGGTGCAGCACCGCAAGATCGCCCGAGTGATACCAGTCTCCGGCAAAGGCGTCCTTGGTCGCCTTTGGATTTTTCAGATAGCCCTTCATCCCCAGATTTCCACGGAACATTACCTCGCCCATGGTTTCGCCATCAGCAGGTATGGGCTGATAGGTAGCCGGATCCGCCACCATCATCTCGTCTGTCACGACGGTACGAACGCCCTGCCGACCGTAACGCTGGCATCGCGCAGGAAGATCAAGCCCGCCCCACTCCTCCTGCTCTTCACATAGTGTGACCACACCATGCAACTCTGTCATGCCATAGACATGCAGCACTTTGAAACCTAATTCGATGGTCTGCTGCATCACCGCCACCGGGGGTGATGCACCCGCGCAGATGATCTCAATCGGGTATTTCGGCGCAACCCAGTTCGCTGGCTTACCGGCAATCAAGAAACTCAGCACTGTTGGCGCAGCACAGAAATGCGTCACGCCGTAGGCCGCAATGGCCGCATAGATCTCCTCTGCAGCGACCTTGCGCAGACAGACACTTGTAGCACCAATTGCTGCCAGGCCCCAGGCATAACACCAGCCATTGCAATGGAAAAGCGGCAGTGTCCAGAGATAGACCGTTTTTCTTCCAACCATATCGCCCGTCATGACCTGACCCAGCGCGTTTAGGTAAGCGCCGCGGTGGTGGTAGACCACTCCCTTAGGGTTGCCGGTTGTGCCGGAGGTGTAATTGAGGGCGATCGCATCCCACTCGTCTTCCGGATAGCGCAGCTCAGCCGACGCTTTTGCGGTCGCCAGAAAGTCTTCATACTCGATCTTCCCCACAGGCGCAGCACTGCCTGCCTCTGGTTCAGAAATATCAATCACCATCATGTCTCGACCTGATTGGGCGATGGCTTCGCGGGCCACATCGGCCAGCTGACGGTCGACGAAAAAGACCTTGGCCTCAGAGTGCTCGAGAATGAATGCAACCGCGGCAGCATCCAGTCGGCTATTAATGCAATTAATCACCGCACCCGAGTAGGGCACCCCGAATTGGGCTTCGAGCATCGCCAGTACATTGGTTGCCATAATGGCAACGGTGTCTCCACGCTGGACTCCGGCGCCGATTAATGCGCGCCCCAGACGGCGGCACCGCTCTCCATATTCACGCCAGGTATACGACTTGCCACGATGAATCGCCGCTACCCGATTCGGATAGACATCCATGGCACGATCCAAAAATCGCAGCGGCGTAAGCGGCTGATAGTTCGCCCGGCAACGATCCAGATCTGTGTTGAACTTATTTGACATGCTTACATCTCCCCCCTACTGCGCATATCACTGACACATATTTTTCTTATAACGACACGGCCAAACGCGTGGCCTGATCAATCGCGCGAAGCGCATCAAGCTCAGCCGCCTGATCCGCACCACCAATCCACTGATGCCTGACCCCAAGCTGCTTAAGCCCATCGGCCAGACTCCGATTGGAAAGCTGGCCAGTACAGAGCACAACATGATCAGCCTCAAAGATGCGATCTTCACCATTCACACTGTAGTGAAGCCCCTGATCGTCGATGCGACGATAGGTTGCCCCGCCCGTCATCTCGACCTGCGCGCGGCGCAGACGCGCCTTAAGAATCCAGCCCGTGGTCTTTCCGAGATTCTTTCCAAGCGATTCAGCCTTCCGCTGAAACATATGAATTTTTCTTGCCGGCCCCTTGGGCAGTGCAGGCCGTATCAGTCCGCCCGGCTGCTGCAGGGTTCTATCCACTCCCCAGGACCCCATAAATACCGGGATATCCAAGGACTCCTCGGGGTCGCCCAGCAGATACTCGGCAACATCAAAACCGATTCCGCCTGCGCCCAGAATCGCCACGCGTTGGCCAACAGCGACGCCTTTTTCAAGGACATCAACATACGAGAGCACCTTCGGATGATCGAGGCCCTCTATTTCCGGAATTCGCGGAACAACGCCGGTGGCCAGAATGACCTCGTCAAAGCCGGACTGGGCGAGGTCTTCGGGGCGTACCCGACTCGATAGCTTCAGTTCGATTCCTGTTCGCTTAATCTGCGCAGAGAAATAGCGAATCAGCTCATTAAATTCATTTTTACCTGGAACACGTTTGGCCATATTCAATTGGCCGCCAATCTGCGCCGATGCCTCAAAAAGCGTCACTCGATGACCCCGATCAGCAGCATTGATCGCAAACGCCAGGCCGGCCGGACCCGCACCCACAACAGCAATCCGGCGGGACGACGCACCCTTGGTCTCGGGAATATCGAGCTCCCGGCCCGCCCTGGGATTGACCAGGCAGGTCGCGGTCTGTTCGGAAAATATCCTGTCCAGGCACGCCTGGTTGCACGCGATACAGGTGTTGATCTCATCCTGCCGGCCAAGGCGTGTCTTTTTCGCAAAATCGGGATCCGCAAGCAATGGTCGCGCCATTGACACGAGGTCTGCCACACCATCACGGATTAACTGTTCTGCCACCTGAGGATCATTGATGCGATTAGACGCCATCACCGGAATACCGACCGCCTGCTTCACATTGCGCACGGCATGGGCCCAGGCAGCACGCGGTACCGATGCGGCAATTGTTGGAACCCCCGACTCATGCCAGCCAATGCCTGTATTCAGCATGTCAGCTCCGGCAAGCTCCATCGCCCGCGCATATTGGGCGACCTCTGCCCCCGTCATGCCGTTTTCAACCAGATCAATTGATGAGATTCGATAAATCACTGCAAAGCTTGCCGGGACCTTCGCCCGCACCGCTTTTACAATTTCCACCGGGAACCGAATCCGATTTTCCAGACTTCCCCCGAACTCGTCTGTCCGCTGGTTTGTCGTCGCTGCAGTGAATTCATTGACCAGATAGCCCTCTGAGCCCATGATCTCAACGCCGTCATATCCTGCCTCATGGGCGAGCGCCGCGGTATGTGCGAAGGCCGCAACGGTATCCCAGACTTCCTGGGTCGAGAGCGCCCGCGGCGCAAAAATATTGATCCTGGATTTGCCTTCAGAAGGTGCAACACACAATGGTGTGCGCGCGTATCGGCCTGCATGGAGAATCTGCAGAACAATCCTGCCGCCGGCACGATGCACGGCTGCCGCAATCTCCCGGTGCTCCTGTAGCTGGCTAGATGAATTCAAAAGTGGTGCGACATCTTCCATCACGCCCTCTGGTACGGGCGCATAGCCACCGGTAAGGATCAGCGCAATCTCGCCTTCGGCTCGGCGTGCATAAAACGCAGAGAGCCGTTCAATCGGTCGATCCAGAGTCTCAAGTCGCGTGTGCATCGCGCCCATCACCATGCGGTTGGGCAGGGTCATTCCCGCGATCTTGATGGGAGAAAGTAGCTGTGCAAAGGAGGCCGTCACGACAAATTCCCGATGGAAAACGAGTCAACACAAGAGACTAGAGGCGGCCCCGATAAATGTCAACACATTGCCCTTTCACTAGATTCTGCTGCGCTGGTAGAGGGTTTAGGTAGACGCCACAACCACGCACACAGATGTTTTCTTTCGCTGTGCAGCATGTTTTTTCGGACTAATTGGTAAATCATTCACGTTCTTACCAATTCGATGTAAAGACAATAAATGAAAGAAAGAACAACACATTGCTATATTAGCGCCTATGACGCCCGCCCCACCGACTTCGGCTGACTCACCGCCGCCGATCGCCGATATCAGCCAAGAGGTCTCCGTCTCTGGGATTCACAATCGGCTGTTCTTTCGGCTGTTCCAAGTCAGCAATACCCTGGATCGTCAGACCGTGCGAGAACTTGGGATTACCAGCGTGCAATGGGCGGTGCTTGGGGCTTTATCCCGACCGCAGGCAGCGCAGGGTATGTCGTTTACCGAGCTTGCCGATTACCTGATGGTGAGCCGGCAAAATCTCTACGGAGTCCTGAAGCGACTCGAACGCGAGGCCCACCTGACTCGACTCTTGGACCAACAGGATCGACGCGTAAAGAAAGTCATACTCACCCCAAGAGGTCGAAAACTCTGGGATCGCCTCCAGCCAAAGATCTATGAGTTCTACCGCCAGGCAATGGCCTCATTTCAGCTCGATGACACCGTATCTCTGGTTCACTATTTAAATAGCCTGAATAAGGGCATTACGGCAGTAAATCTCGGGGCCTCGCCGGAGACAACCGATTCCTCTGCCACGGGAACGAACTGATCGCAATAGCACCCCCTCCTTCACGGGGAACTGCCTGCTAAACAAACTGCAATTTCGCGAGCCGGGCGTACAAACCATTGTCGGCAAGCAGGCTGGTGTGGGTTCCGCTTTCCACCACCTGACCGGCATCCATCACAACAATCTGATCTGCTCGCAGCACCGTTGCCAGGCGATGGGCGATCGTGAGCGAGGTACGGCCCGGAAGAATTTCATCAAGAGCACGCTGGACCTCACGCTCAGACTCGGCATCCAGAGACGAAGTGGCCTCATCCAATAAAAGAATGGGGGGGTTCTTTAAGATCGCCCGGGCCAATGAGATGCGCTGCCGCTGACCACCGGACAGTCTCACTCCCCGTTCGCCAAGAAACGTGTCATAGCCCTGAGGCAAAGCGGAAATAAATCCATCTGCATGCGCACTCTTGGCTGCAGCCAGCACTTCCTGGTCTGTGGCATCCAGGCGCCCATAGCGGATATTGTCCATCGCACTGGCCGCGAAGATGACAGGCTCCTGGGGAACAATCGCAATTTTCTTACGCAGTTCATCCAGCGGCCAGTCTGATACATCGTGGCCGAAAATCTTGATCTGCCCCCGTGCATGCGCATAAAAGCGGAGTAACAAAGAGAGTACGGTGGTCTTGCCTGCCCCCGAAGGACCCACCAACGCAGTTCTACTGCTAGCCTTCACGCTAAAAGATAACTGATTTAAGGCAAGCATCTCAGGCCGCGATGGGTAAGAGAAGTCAACCTGATTAAACTCAATCACCGTAGTGGACTTCAGATCAGGCATAACGAGTAAGCTGCTACCGCCCACCGCCCCATCCTGGATCTGTGGCTCTGCCTGCATCAGCTCCACAAGCCGCTCCGTGGCACCCGCAGCACGTTGCACATCGCCCCAGACCTCTGAGAGTGCACCGAGTGATCCCGCCACCAAGACCGCATACATCACAAACTGGGTAAGTTCACCGAGAGATAACCCGCCGCTGCTCACCTGACGAACACCCATCCACAACACAAAAACGATAACAGAAAACGCCAGTGTGATCGCTGCTGCTGTTAGGCCCGAACGGAAACGAATTCTTTGGCATGCCTGCTCAAAGGTATCCCGAACCGCGTTGGAAAATCTCGCCTGTTCATAAGACTCCCGGACAAACGCCTGCACAGTCGGCATGGCGTTGAGTACCTCACCTGCTAAGGCGCTGGTATCCGCAACCTTATCTTGACTCGCACGCGACATCTTTCGGACTTGTCGGCCGAGCGCCCAAAGTGGTAGGACCACCGCGATGAGCAACATCAGCATGATCCCGGCAAGCCACGCACTTGTGGCGAGCATCATCAGCAGCGCCCCCAGAAACATGACGCCGCTTCTCAGGGCAACTGAGACACTGGTACCGATCAGGGCCTGGATCAGGGTCGTGTCGCTTGTCAGACGGGATAAGACCTCGCCTGTACGAAGCGTTTCAAAATACGCAGGACTCTGCCGCAGCATATTTGCAAAGACGCGATCACGGATATCGGCAACTACGCGCTCACCGAGCCATGACATTAGGTAAAAACGACTTGCTGTAACGACCGCTAGAAACACAGCCAACAAAAGTAGATTTAAAAATTTTGCATTAATCGCGTCGCTGGTAATGCCTGCATCTACCAGATCACGAAACGCGATTGGCACCGCCAACGTGGCACCCGCAGCCAAGAACAGAAAAAGAAGCGCGAAAAACCATTGCTGGCGGTATCGCGAAATAATCTGATAGTCCTTCAGCCAGCGGGAGATCGCACCAAATTGTTTAGCCATCGATGGTCTCCGCAGCGAAGACAGCTGTGATTTGATTACCGCCTGCGGCTTTCGATTGGTAGAGCATGCGATCAGCTGCGGCCAGAAGTACCGTTGCGGCACTGGTGTCGGGTGGTTCGCAAGCTGAAACGCCCACACTGATCGTCAACTTGACCCCAATACCGCGATGTGCGTGATCCGTAACGTGAATTAATTCGCGAGAAGCCTGCATCAGCTTATGGGCTACCACCTTGGCCTGATGCAACTCCGTACCGGGAAGCAATATGCAGAACTCATCTCCACCATAGCGGCACAGCCAATCTGACTTGCGAAGCATCGCTCGCCAGCGGGCTGCACAGGCCCGCAGCACCGCATCTCCCGCGGGGTGTCCGTACTGATCATTGATGGCCTTAAATCCGTCGATGTCGATCATGATCAGGGCGAGCGCCGCCTCGGACTGGTCATTCGGCTTGGAGAGCTCCGCAAGCAGGCGATCAAGGACAGTGCGGCTTAACGCGCCCGACACCGGATCAGTCAGGGTATTGGCTAGTGTCGTATTGCCGGATAGGAGCAGGCCCGCATCATTGTGGTTAGCTTGAAATTGACGCGTTAACCAGATGTCCACACCAAGCCCAAGCAGCATGAGCGAAAAGAACGCGACTGCGGACACCACCACGGCGAATCGAGCGGAATCCACAATCCATGCGGCTAGAAGAACTGGTCCGGCAGTGCACGCAACCATCAGCCACCATCGGCGTCGTAAGTGGGTTAAATCAGATGGGAAGATTCGGCGGAAATCCAAGCGGCGAGCCCTTTTTCGAGGGTTGAGTATAGACCCCAGATTGGCTATACTTCCCGGCTCTGGCGATTTAGCTCAGTCGGTTAGAGCGACGGAATCATAATCCGCAGGTCCGGGGTTCGAATCCCTGAATCGCCACCACTTTCAAATGGATCCCTGAAGCGGCTTTTTTGTTTTATCTCTAGGCCGAAATCAATGAACACTGCTTGATTCGAGCGAGTTCCTTTTGTAGGGTTCGTTTTGCCACCTCGGTATCAAAGCGGACTTGCCCGCGTAACCACCAACCTTCGCTCAAGCCGAAATACTTGCAAAGACGCAGATCTGTGTCCGCTGTAATTGCACGACGGCCAGCCACGATCTCGCTAATGCGCCCCGCCGGAACACCGATATCTTTTGCAAGCCGATACTTAGTAATACCGAGCGGCTTTAAAAACTCTTCCTCAAGCATTTCCCCGGGAGAGATAGGATCAATTCGCCTCATATTCACTTTCCTTTCAGTGATAGTCCACGATCTCAACATCATAAGCACCATCGGTTGTCCATCGAAAACACAAACGCCACTGATCATTGATTCGAATACTGTATTGGCCTTTTCTTTTGCCTTTTAGTACCTCAAGGCGATTACCTGGCGGTACCTTCAAATCCTCAAGCCTTTCAGACCACTCGAGTTGCTCAAGCTTTCTAAGCGCCTGGCGCTCGAACGCCACCCAACGCTTTACTGAATAACCCGAGAACAACTTTTTAGTGTCGGCACATTTGAACGTTTTTATTGGCACGGATCAAATAATAACGCTACGCGTATATATCCGTCAAACGTACATATTCGGAAGCCGAGATCTGATTGCGGATTAGCCAACATCGCGCCAACCCGCGTTACACGTTTTGTTACACGGCGGGGTTTAGCCTGTGTAACTTGTTGATTTTATTGATGAAAACTAGAGCGATTTTCATCATAATCCGCAGGTCCGGGGTTCGAATCCCTGACCCGCCACCATCAAAAATTTTTTCTGTTTAAGCAGACAAATCATTCCAATCTTTTACCCGTTGTCAAGCAAATCTTCTTCAAAATTTCAATTTTTTGATTCCCGAACTTAATATGTCGATCAGATTGGATCTTTGTCCAATAGGCCTTGACCGGAGATTGAAAAAACACAGTAATACCAGGGCTGAGTTGCGATTGAGACACTGGTCCACTCAAATAAACTTGACTGAACCAGTTCTAAAATTCAATTAGAACAACGTTTTGTACAATTTAATCGGAAGCTAGATTGCCATACTGTGGCGAAAATTCAGTAGCTTTTGCGGGCTTCCTCCGTGTCTTTCCCTTACACTAAAGTCACGTAACAACCCAAGCCGAGAATGGACCACAATTCTATTCCACGGCGTTCACCGGATACCCATCATGGAATTGCTGACCAATCCCGAAGTCTGGATCGCGTTCGCGACCCTTACCCTGCTCGAACTCGTGCTTGGTATTGACAATGTAATTTTCATCTCGATATTGGCCGATAAGCTTCCGGCCGCTCAGCGGGAGCGAGCACGTCGCGTGGGCCTGTTCATGGCGATGTTCATGCGCCTCGGATTGCTTCTGTTACTGGCCTGGATCGTCGGGCTTGTGACACCGCTGTTCACCATACTAGATCAGGAGATCTCTGGTCGTGACCTGATCCTAATCGGTGGTGGTTTATTTCTGGTGTGGAAGAGCACTACCGAAATCCATGGTAGCTTGGAGGGCGAAGAAGGACATACCTCCTCGGCGGTCAAGGCGACCTTTGGAGCAGTGATTCTGCAAATAATGATTATCGATCTAGTTTTCTCTTTAGACTCTATCATTACGGCTGTCGGCATGGTCGATGACGTGCGGGTAATGATGGCTGCCGTGATTGCCTCGGTGGCGCTGATGATGGTGTTTGCAGGGCCAATCGGGCGCTTCGTCTCGGATCATCCCACCATCAAGATGCTGGCTCTGTCCTTCTTGGTGGTGGTGGGCGTGGTGCTCATCGCCGAAGGCTTCGATCACCACGTTCCCAAAGGGTATGTCTACTTTGCAATGGCCTTCTCGTTAGGCGTAGAGTTACTAAATATTCGTATGCGTCGACGCGCACGTAACCAAGTCAAGTTGCACAGCCCTTACAGCCAAGAGGCCGGCGCATCCTCCAGTAGCGTCCAGCGCTGACGGTTCGGGGCATGTAAGGCCCCGAGAGTGATGAAGACCACCCACCTAGCCAGTTTGCCGCAATGATTTACTATTGAACACTTCTCTTTTAGAGTGGCCCTAAATTGACAGTAGTTCATCAGAGATTGCATGGAACATACACCTCAGTCTGACCCTAGGCCAATCCAACGGGGATCTTCTCCAGGCATCGCTAGGCGTGCGCTCGACGCTGTCTACGCACTGGGGGGCCAACTCGCAGCGCTGTGTGTACTCAGCATTCTGATTCTTATGATCTGGGCATCGCTCGGTCGCGTCCTGAACTGGCAGGTCGGCTGGATCAACGATGTCGTCGCCTGGTTGATGGCTGCTGCAGCTTTTCTCGGAATGGCTTACAGCTTTAGAAACGGCGACTTCGTCCGCGTGACGTTGTTACTCGAATCGGTCTCACCACGCATTAGGCGCTGGCTTGAGGTAAGTTCATTATCTGTCGCTGCGGTCGCGATTTTATATCTTGGTTACTGGGCCATGAGCTTTACTTTAGAGAGCTATCAATTCAACGATATTGCTGGCAATATGGTAGCGATTCCTATTTGGATTCCCCAGATGAGTTTCGCCGTAGGTGCGTTGATTCTGGTCATTGCCGTCATCGACGAATGTGTCCAGGTCCTGCGCGGTGGAAAGCCCAGCTATGTCGTCCGAGTCGAAGAGCGGCATGCCAGGGGTGACTTCTCGGAGGAGATCTGATGGGATTGCTTGACATCGGCGGTTTGCTGCTGTTTGTTCTTCTACTGCTACTCTCCGGCGGCGTCTGGATCGCGATGGCACTCGCAATTGTCGGCTGGGTTGGTCAGACATTTTTCACCAATACGATACCCGGGAAGAATTTATTCAGCGCTTTCTGGGAGACCGCTGCAAGCTGGGAATTAGCCGCACTGCCCTTGTTTATTTGGATGGGTGAGATTCTCTACCGTACGAGGCTCTCCGAGCAGATGTTTGATGGCCTATCGCCTTGGCTATCGCGCATTCCAGGCCGGCTGATGCACACAACGATTCTGGGCTGTGGCATCTTTGGATCGGTATCGGGATCATCGGCAGCTACCTGTGCCACGATTGCGAAGGTCGCACTCCCTGAACTGCAACGCAGAGGCTACAACCGTGACATCGCGCTTGGCTCCCTAGCGGCGGCTGGGGGGCTAGGAATTCTGATCCCGCCCTCGATCACCATGGTAGTTTACGCGGTTGCATCCGATGCCAGCGTGATTCGACTCTTTTTGGCCGGATTTCTTCCGGGACTGCTACTGATGGTGCTGTTCTCGGGATATATCGGCTGGTGGAGCCTTCGACATCCCGATCAGGTACCGTCGCCTGAGCCATCAATGCCTTTTATTGAAAAGCTGCGTCGATCAGGAAATCTTATTCCTTGTGGGCTACTGATTCTTTTTGTTGTTTGGGTTCTCGTCACAGGCTTTGCAACAGCGACAGAATGCGCAGCTTATGGTGTTATTGGTTCGCTTGCCATTGCTGCCTATGGCCGAAATCTCACTTGGTGCCAGTTCTGGGATGCGCTGATCGGTGCTACTCGACTCAGCTGCATGATCATGTTTATCCTGGCTGGCGCAGCCTTTCTCACTAAAACGATGGCCTTCACAGGTATCCCCCAGGCGCTCGCCGAAGCGGTGGCAAAGGCGGGTCTATCTCCCTATGAGTTGATTATGGTGCTTGTGCTGGTCTACCTGGTGCTCGGCACAGCGTTGGACGGAATCTCAATGATCGTACTGACTAGTGCGGTGGTATTACCGATGATTCAGGGAGCGGGGTTTGATCTTATCTGGTTCGGCATCTTTGTGATCATGCTCATCGAAATCGCAGAAGTAACCCCACCAGTGGGCTTTAATCTGTTTGTACTGCAAAATATGACAGGTATTGATAGTAACCGCATTGCACGGGTCACTCTCCCGTTTTTTGTATGTATGTTATTGGGTATAGCACTCATCACAGTGTTTCCGTCTATTGTTACCGTGCTGCCCAATTCAGTTATGGGTGCTCCAAAATAGAAGCTTGCAAAAGAATTTTTTGCTGGACTGAATCTCTAAATTTTTCAATGATTGAGAGTCAATCACTTCGCCGTCCCCGCCTTTGCAATATCTACTGCTGGCGTTTCTTTTACGATAGGCTACCTGTTTGACAGATTGATAATATCCACGGCAATAGGCGGCTTACAAAGGCGTTATTGGTTCATGGTTCTAACACGAACCCCTCACTACTGACCAAAGGTAATCCTCCCCTTTTTAGTGGGGGTCGGAAGTAGACATTAAGCGGCTATGGCCATTCGCTGTTTTGGTGTGATTCCGCCCAAGGCCATGTTTGGACACACATGATTGTAGGACCAGATCCAACGGGCTGCATGATCTCGTACTTCATCGAGGTCTTGCCAGTAATACTGCGATAGCCACTCGTATCGGACTGTCCTGTTGAACCGCTCGACATAGGCATTTTGCTGAGGCTTGCTAGGCTGGATGTATTGGAAGGCAATACCAGCGTCTTCAGCCCAGTTCTGGATTGCACCGCTGACGTTCTCGGGACCGTTGTCACAGCGGATAATCTAAGGTCTACCTCGCCACTCAATGATCTGTTTTAAGGCCCTGATAACCCGTTCCGATGGCAGCGAGAAGTCGATCTCCATACCCAGGGCCTCCCGGTTGTAATCATCGATGACGTTCAACACCCGGAAGGTCCTCCCATCAGACAGCTGGTCATGCATAAAGTCCATAGACCAGACTTGGTTGATCTCCCCGGGTACAGCCAGTGGCTCTGGCTTCTCCCGATTAAGACGTTTACGGGGTTTGATCCGAAGGTTCAGCTTCAAACCCTTGTAAATGCGATAGATACGCTTGTGATTCCATTTAAAGCCCTTGACATTGCGCAGGTAGAGATAACAGAGCCCGAAGCCCCAGTTGCGGTGGTTGTCCGTCAGTCGCAGCAACCAGTCGGCTATCTGCTCGTTCTCAGCGTTCTTTTTGGCTTCGTACCGATAACAGGTCTGGCTCACCAAGAAGATCAAGTAGGCCAGTCGGATCGATATGCCCCGCTCAGCCACCACCCGCTTGGCCATCTCACGTCTGCGAGATGGCCTCACCACCTTTTTGTGAGGGCCTCGTTCAGGCTCTCCGACTTCAGCCGCTCCTCGGCATACATCTTCTTGAGCCTGGCGTTCTCGAGCTCCAGTTCCTTGAGCCGGGCCATCATCGACGTATCCATCCCGCCGTACTTGGCTCGCCACTTGTAAAAGGCCGCCGTACTCACCCCAAGCTCCCGGCAGATCTCTGGCACCGCCAGCCCCGCCTCAACCCGCTTCAAAGCCTCTTAAATCTGACTGTCGATAAATCTGGACTTCTTCATCCGTAGAACCCCCTCGTATCGAGAAAATTCTACTTCCAACCCAAGTTAAAAACAGGAGGATTACCTAACCGAAACTTAAACCCTATGAGGACTTATTTCACAATTACTTTGCCATCAAATCAATCAACAAGAAGAAGAAGAAAATGCACACAAACGTGACAGCAATTGTGTAGAGAATCTTTTTAATCAGACCCGATAAGGTATCCTTCACTTCACTAAATTCAGGATTATCTCGTCGATCCATTGCCCGCCAGACCCGCCAGCCAATGTAAAGCGGCACCACAATAGCTAGAATAAACGTAACAATTTCCATCAAAAGCCTCTAGAGTTTTACGCCTTAACGAGTTCTTGCAGATGCTGAAAAGGAAGACGCTCTTTCACCAAGGTCACCGTGCACTGCGCCTCATTTGCGACTCGCATTGGGACATTTGGAAGCGCCTCAAGAGCCCCTCTATTTTTTGTGTGGGCACCCATAATAATTAAGTCAACAAAATTCTCGTTCGAAAATCTTAATAGGCTCCCAGCAATATCGTCAGAATCAATCACATGAAAAGAAACCTGATGCCCTTCGGTGTTGACCCCCCGAGCCCAACGTTGCATTACATTCAGATAAGTCCGATGCATCGTAACCTCGCTCGATTCATGTTTTGTACTACTCACAGCGCTCGATCGAAGCACAGTCACAACAGCAAGTCGGGCGCCAGGCCGATTTCCGAGCGCGAGAGTCGCGAGGCGCTCTAGTCCCCATAGAACCGAATCTGTGACTACGCGATCAGGAAAAGCGACCATTACAATTGGAATTTCTTTGATTGTTTTCTTTGGTAGTTTACTGGGCTTATATTCAACTCCAGCAGACCACACAAAACGCTTCAATTTCTCGAATATCCCAGTTCCTGTTAGCTTTTCTCCGAGATCGGTAATGCATACTGTTTCTGGATTTTTTAGATCAAGCGCAAGAAGTGCAGCCGATGCATAGCGGTCCTCAGCTCTGACTTGTAGACATTTCAAAATAACTTCCTGCATCCACTTTGGAACAGATGTATTAATCGCCCGTGGCGGCATTGGGTCAATCCATAGACGATTTCGAAGCCCAGACTGGGTTTCGGGTGCCCCGAACGGCAATTCACCAGTAACCGCCTCATAGAGCATCACACCAACAGCGAATAGATCGCTCCTCGGATCGCCACGGATTCCAACAACCTGTTCAGGTGCAATCCATGCAGGGGAACCAACAGCAGCACGGAATTCCTCCGCAAGAAGATCAGGATAATCCCCGTGAAAAGAGAGTCCAAAATCCAGCAGAATTACTCGGCTATCGTCCGCAATTAGAATGTTTGCTGGCTTCAGATCGAGATGACATGCATTTTGTTCGTGCATGCAATGTAAGCCAAGCGCGACTTTTTCGAAAATTTTCGAAATATTTCTTAGTTCGGCTTCATCTTTTTTCTGAGGCAGTTTTGCCAGCCATTCTCCGAGGGTTTCCCCCGAAATATATTCGATAACAAGGTAAGGCGTCTGGATTCCAAGATCTCCCGCAGCAACGAAGCGTGGCATAAAGGGGCCTGAGATTGCCTCAAACAACTGCAATTCCACTTCAAAACTTGTAACATTTTCGCCGCCATCACCCTGAGAAAGCTTCGGGACTTTCATCACCATTGGAAATGGAGAGGGACGTCCATCCGCATACATCACACTGAAGATACGTGCCATCTTTCCAGCGTAGAGTTGCTGACCCACTCTAAAACCATCAATAAGAGCCCCGGGCTCCAAATGATTCATCTTCCGCTCTCAAGTCTTAATGCAAGCTCTTCCGGTAAGTGATTAAGGCCTAGGTCTCTTACCACTTGTTTGATATCGTAAAAAACCCGATTGAACTGAATCGTATGGGAATCCGTATCTAAAATTGCATAACACGCCCTTGGATCACCATCACGTGGCTGGCCGACGGATCCCACACACGCCAACCATGATCGATGCTCCTTCAACTTTATTGTCACACCTGGGCTTGGCTTAAAGCGCATGTATTCACGCCCGGTTCCCTGGTAGAAAAGAATTTGCTCATGGACATGGCCACATAACACTACGGACGCCTGATATTGTGTGGCCGCTGAGTCAATACACCGGTCGATCCGATGGTGATCTGTGGCGTAAAACCAAGCCTGGGGGTCGTCAAGTGTGGCATGAACAAAGGCATACCTATAGTGAGTTGCAACTAGCGGTAATGATCTAAGCCAATGTCGATCTTCCTGAGAGAGTTGATGATAAGTCCAGGCTGCGACAACCTCAATCGCACGCCTCCCCGCAGGCATCTCCAAATCGGGAAGATGAGGTTCATCGTGATTTCCACGCAAAACGATTGCACCGCCTTCGTGCAATCGCCTGCACAGTGCAACCACTTCGGAGGGATTGGGCCCGTAGCCGATCAGATCCCCAAGTATCGCAATCTGATCAATCTGTTTTGATTCAATATCCGCCAGGCACGCCGAGACTGCAGGCATGTTTGCGTGCAAATCAGACATTAGCGCAAAGCGCATTAGACGCGCTCAGTGTGTTACAGCACTACTTCTTTTCTGAGCCTTTTTCCGCCTCGGGCGCATGGACCGCTTCAGCGCCATGTTTTTCCCCGGTCATATCGACTTTATTCCCCCCCACTGATATCAGATAGAGGGCAACACCAGCAAAAATAATAAATCCCACCGCGATTTTCCACATTTTGTTATCTCCCTAAAAAAAACCCCCCGCAAGGGTTAATTCCATGCGGAGGGCCCCACTTTACCCGACTTTAGGAGGACTTTGATATGACCTAAATCACCAGGTAAACAAAAACTTTTCAGTCGTGCGCATAGATATCAACGTCTTTTGTTTCCTTGTAAAACAGCATACCGATTACAAAAGTCATACCCGCGATAATGATCGGGTACCACAGACCGTTGTACATGTTTCCAGTCTGGGCAACGATCGCGAATGAGGTGGTAGGCAACAGGCCGCCAAACCAGCCATTACCGATGTGGTACGGTAGAGACATGGATGTGTAACGGATTCGAGTGGGAAAAAGCTCCACTAGCGCGGCGGCAATCGGGCCGTAGACCATAGTGACCAGAATCACAAGATAGGTAAGAATTAGGACGACCTTGAGCGTATCGACCTTCGCCATATCTGCTTTCGCAGGATAGCCTTCGGCCACCAAGGCATCATTTAACGCTTTAGCCATAGTTCCGGCCTTTTCCTTGGCCTCATCAGCTGAAATACCTTTGGCGTTATAGCTTTCTATCTCTACTTCGTCGATCTTGATCTTTGCGATCGTTCCAGCAGGTGCCGCGACGTTGTCGTAACTTACCGATTTAGCTGCGAGTTGTTGCTTAGCGATATCGCAAGAGCTAGTGAACTTCACAGTGCCGGTTGGATTGAACTGAAATGAGCACTCCCCGGGATCAGCAATCACCGTCACCTTTGCCTGGGCCTGGGCTTTTGCCAGATCAGGATTTGCGGCTTCGGTGAGCATCTTGAATACTGGGAAGTAGGTCAATACAGCCAGTAGGCAGCCTGCCATGATGATCGGCTTGCGACCAATTCTGTCTGAAAGAGCACCAAATACTATAAAGAAAGGCGTTCCAATTACCAGTGAACCCGCGACATATAGATTTGCAGCCGCACCATCCACCTTTAGCGACTGGGTCAAGAAGAACAGTGCATAAAACTGCCCCGTGTACCAGACCACAGCCTGACCCGCGGTAAGCCCTACTAGCGCAAGGATGACAATCTTAAGATTTTTCCATTGTCCGAAAGACTCGGTTAATGGTGCCTTGGACGTCTTGCCCTCTTCCTTCATCTTCTTGAAGGCGGGCGACTCATTCATTGATAGACGAATGTAAACCGAAATTCCAAGCAGCAATATCGATACCAGAAATGGCACGCGCCACCCCCAGTCAGCGAAAGCCGCCTCGCCCATATATGTACGGGTACCCAGAATTACCATCAGCGAAAGGAACAGGCCAAGCGTTGCAGTCGTTTGAATCCAGGCGGTGTAAGCACCTCGCTTACCGTGTGGTGCATGCTCAGCAACATAGGTTGCGGCACCACCGTACTCACCGCCCAGGGCGAGACCCTGAAGCAGACGAAGGCCGATCAGAATGACTGGAGCCGCTACCCCAATACTTGCATAGGAGGGGAGAAGTCCGACAATAAAGGTCGAAACGCCCATGATTAGTATAGTGACCAGGAATGTGTATTTGCGGCCGATCAAATCACCAAGCCGGCCAAACACGATTGCTCCAAAAGGCCTAACGATAAAACCCGCGGCAAATGCGAGAAGCGCGAAAATAAAGGCAGAACCTGGATCAAGGCCACTGAAGAACTGCTTTGCAATGATTGCTGCCAGTGAGCCGTATAGGTAAAAATCGTACCACTCGAATACAGTTCCAAGCGATGAGGCAAAGATGACTTTCTTCTCCTCAGAGGTCATCGGGCGATTCTCTACTGCCGCCATAGAAGTCTCCAATCTTGATTTATCACTATTCCCTACGCCCACGGACGTGAGCGAGTGAAGGTTACTTCATGTACGCGGAAAAAAAGTCCTCTAATTCCCAAAACTCGAAACTAAAACAACGAAAAAATAGCGCTAATTGTTTGCATTAAACATACCTTTGTCGATGGCAATCCAGTAGGTCGCAGAAAAAGAACTACAAATTTCTGCTAATTTTTAGTAACATCACAACAAATAGAGAAATTCCAATTCTCAGACCGTTAGGGAGGCAATATGGACAATCAGGCCCACCAGCTCACCGCATGGTTTTCGCTGAGGTCTGTCCTGGACGAAATGATCACCAAGACAGACTATCGATCGATCGACTCAACTTCTCAGCGACTTTTTGAATGGATCTACCTGCGATGCAAGCAAAACCGCCCTCTGCACGCACAAGAGGTTTTGTACGACTCAAAAGTTGCATCCCATGCAACCATACAAAAATGCATCCTGTCTCTCGAAAAGATTGGATTGATTGCCATTAATGTCGATCAAAAAGATACAAGAAGAAAAATTATCGCTACCACCTTGCGTGCGGACCAGCTCGTTGCCGAGCTCTCTGCAGGGATTCAAACCTGGGTACAGTCGCATTAAATCGATGGCACCTTGGATTTTTTCTGATGACTCAGCTGCAAGAATCGTCTTAATTTCTCTTATGGCCTGCCTATACGCAGGTAGTGTTGTAATTAGTAATCACCTTCTGTTCCCCTGGGCAGAAGATGAATCCTTCCGCTACTGGTTTCACCCCGCAGCCGGGGCGAGGCTATTGCTGATCATGCTATTTGGCATTCCCGCCGTGATCGCAGTTGGCGTAGGATCAGCGGCGATCTATATCAGCCCCATTGTTCCTCAGGTAGACGAATACGGACCCGCATTATTACTTGGATTTTCTGAGTCATTTGGACTTTTTCTTGTACTTGTCATATACGGAAAACTCACCCGAATGAAATTTCCGTGGTCAGGAATTACTTGGCAGCATATTCCATTTATTGCAATTTTTTCTAATATGGGAGTGTCATTACTGTCAAATTTGTGCAGGATCATTCTTGATATTAGCGATCCACTGAAGTTCCAGCGCGACGTCAGCCTCACCCTGACAGGAGACGTTCTCGGATCTATCTTTTTCCTTTTTTTATTATTTTTTATACGGAAGTCCTACCTAGCATACACACGAACATAGCTGGATAGCCGGGATGAAATCCGCGGGTTTTAGCTGAACTTTCCAGATATAGGCTGAATGTTAAGTCTTGGATATTTCCTCTGCACAGTTGTAGCCACTCGCCCGGTAATCCTCCCGTTTTTAGCAGGGATCAGATGTAGAGTTCATGGGGCCATTGACGTCCCCACAGTCCAGATGCCAGATTGTATGGCGCAAGAAGTCATTGAGTTATTTAAAGACCTGGGGATTGCACAGCAAAACAGCGTCTTGGATCTTTTGAAAAGGGTGTATGCGATAGCCGGTTGAGTGAGCCCGGGTAGCCCGCTGGCGAAGAAACTGAAGGTCTGACTCAATCGGCTGGTACATGAATTCGCCCTGAAAACGCGAAATTACCAGCCGGTCCATCAAGGTTGAACTAAGTTTTTCTTGAAAACTTATTCAAGATTAGAAATAGCCCAGGAAGGAGCAAAGCTTGGTCATGCTCTCGAAAACCGTTAGCTACCAGAAATAGATCATCCGGGACGGCATAAACAGGGGTCAAACGAGCCCGTTACATTGTTTTGACTCGGTTTTCACATTACAAAAAACAGTACGTTTATGAAATCAAACCTGGACGCGCGGTTTTCAACAAAAGGTTTCTAGACTTTTTTACCGCCCTACCCAGCGGGCTTCAAAATGAGTAAAACCTAGCTCTTGAAATATGGCGCCGAAAAATTTCTTATCCGCGCGGTTATAAGCCAAATGGCCCAGACTTTCTTAGCGCCCCACCCCATTACACGTTTTATTACACGGTGGGGTTTGACTCTTATAACCCATTGATTCCATTGATGAAAATTGGAGCGATTTTCATCATAATCCGCAGGTCCGGGGTTCGAATCCCTGAATCGCCACCACTTACATCCGGTGGGTACTCGAGCTGGTCTCCACCACGGAGCAAACTGCAAGCCCCCCTTAAGCCCACCAAGAAGCGCTTGACCTACTTGAGTGCCCGTAATTCCCTTATTCCCGCCAAAATTCAAAAGTCAAAAGCGCCAAAAATGACATCATTTCTAGACGACCAAGAATCATCGCAAGTGAGCAAATAGTCGCCTGAAAATCAGTAAGTCCTGCATAGTTTCCAGCCGGGCCGATTTCATTTAAACCCGGACCGGCATTATTTACAGTTGCAACAATTGCGCTAAAGGCAGTATCGAGCGGCATATCGGTTAGCAGTAACACAAAAGTCAACGCGAGAATGGTCCCACCATAGACCAACATAAAAGCAAGAACCGAGAAGACCGTGCCGTTTGCAACAGGTGTCCCGCCGATTGTCAAGTTATCCACCATGTGGGGATGGAGCATTCGCATGATCTCGCGACGTGTCTGCTTTACCAAAATGATAAGACGTGCCATTTTGATTCCGGCGCCAGTTGAGCCTGCACTTGTTGCGACACCCGATAGAAGAAGCATCAATATCGGCGCAAAAATGGGCCACTGGTTGTAATCAGTAGTTGCATAACCGGTTGTCGAACCTATCGAAATCGTATTAAAGAGCGCGGTACGTAAGGCTTCAAGGGGATCCTCGTAAACACCATGAATCAGTATCAGGCAGGCGATCAGTAAGCTTGCACCAATTAACAACGCAAAGCTTCCCAGCCATTCTGGGTCACGAAATACAAGCATGAATCGACGCTTATGAAACGCTACGAAATACAATGCGAAGCTACCACTTGCAACTAGCATATAAAAAATTGCTATCCATTCAAGCGTTGGAGACTCAAAAAATCCGAAACTCGCATCATGCGAAGAGAGGCCGCCAAGGCTCATCGTTGTGAACATATGCAACCATGCGTCACCCCAACTCATGCCGCCTGCCCAGTAAGCAAAAAGACATGTCAGAGAAATCGCCGAATAAACCGCCCAGAGCCCCTTTGCCGTCTCCGCGATGCGCGGAGTAAGTTTGGACTCTTTTAGGGGACCAGTGGATTCGGCCCGAAAAAGAGATCCGGCTCCAGCGCTCACCATCGGCAAAATTGCTACCGCCAGCACCAAAATTCCCATGCCCCCAATCCACTGCAAAAAACAACGCCAAAAATTAATGGAATACGGCAAATCATCTAAACCTACCAACACGGTTGCGCCCGTTGTCGTAAGGCCAGAAACCGCCTCAAAATACGCGAATGACCATGAAATTGGCTTGCCAAGTTCATAAAAGTAGATCACGAAGGGCAGACAAGCGAGTGCTGGAAGAACTGTCCAACAAAGAGAGACCAACAAAATTCCATCCCTTGGCCGTAGCTCTGGCATCTGCTTACGCAACGCTGCTGGAGCCACGCAGCACGCTCCTAGTAGCACCGTCAACACTAACGGAATCCAGAAATCATTGCTCGCACCATCCTCCGTAATTAGGGCAAGCGCCTCAGGGATTACAAAGGTAGTCCCGAAGGTGATCAAAATGATGCCAAAAGTAGGCAGAATACGAAAAAGGATTTGCACAAAAGGCAGTGTAGCGAAAGTTAGGTCTAAGATTGCAGAGAGATATTCATAAGCGTCCGCTTTAATCACTATGCAACGCGAAAAAAGCCCATCTAATCACAATTCTGACATCCAAAAGCTCAAGTTGGTCGCTGGAGTAGCCTTAACGCAAAGCCGGCAGCCGTACATTTCGTTCGCCCTTGGACATGACAAAGACGTGGCCTCTCTACTTCACAGGTTAGTTAGAGTTCTATTGGTGTTACTGTCAGCTTCTTTTGCGAAAGGTCAGGTAAGGCCTGGTTCGGATCCCGCATCTACAGGCCTGAGACTCAAATTCCTGAATCGCTACGATCCTTGTGAAAAGCCTCACGCACTATGGCCCTTGATATAGGTCTCAAGAAAGGAGACATGCTCGCTGAGATCCGACATCATCTCCTTGACCACATCACCGATCGACACTACACCTAGAACTCTATCTCCAGACACCACGGGCAAGTGGCGAATGCTTTTTGAAGCCATCAAACCCATACAGTATTCCATCGGATCTCCCAACTTAACTGTTATCGGATTCGCAGTCATTACATCTGAAATTCGAGTAGTTCCTGAATCTAAACCCGGTAAAAGAACCCGAATCGCGCAGTCACCTTGCGAAATAATTCCTGAAAGACGATCCGAGTCGATTACCAGAATCGCTCGTACACGATGCTCCTTCATCAGTTCAAGAGCCTTTCGCACGCTATCACTGGATGACACAGAAATAGTGCGATCTTGCTTCTGAGTGAGGCAGTCTTTTACTGTCTTCATCTAATTCTCTCCTTAGCTAACTTGCGGAAGAGGAATTAATTCCCGCCACTTTGAATATTTTGTACGGAAATTTTACCTTAACTTAAACAATCCTAGCAGGTCACCGAAAGCGTTTAAATGGCGTCTAAAGGCGATATCGCTATCGATAAGCTATTGGTTTGGGTTGAGAGGCTGACCACCGATGTAGACTGTGAACAATCTAAAGACAACTGATTATTGTATTTTTGACCATCTTTTGTCGGCTAGACGGTCCATACCTATGATCTGTTAACAAATGGTGTCGAATAAACTCTAAACCCAGATACTCCAGAGGTGGACTCTTGGAGATGGCACAAATCAGCGCACCGGATAAGTAACAACTCCAGAGAGCGGCTCCAGAGGGAAGCTGTAACTACCAAGCAGAGTACGCCTGCGCACACGGTATTAAACAATGCATACCATCCAGCCGCTTCTTTGACCATCGAGAACGCGTTGACCGCGGCCGGGGTTCGAATCCCTGAATCTCCACCATTGAATTCCAAAATGTTTTTTCTCTCAGCGCGGATCCTACGCTAAACCCTTACCATGCTGAGTTTCGAATCACCCAACCCAAAACTCATAGGTGACACAGTTACCAATTAGCTTTTAATCTCATTTAATCAACGCTTCCCTGGTTGCTGTCCGGTCTGCGATTTAGGAGGTGCCGCTGGAGTTATCTTCGTGTCTGATCGACTCCCATGGAGGATGTCTTCACCAGGTTTCCCCGTTACAACGTCACGACCGGATCCACCGTAGATAGTGTTTGGGGCGGCAGGCGGTGATTTCGGAGGTGCAGCCGGTGTTACTTTTATTGCTCTATCTCCGTGAAGCACGTCTTTACCAGCATCTCCTTTCACTACATCGGCTCCATAGCCTCCGTAAAGTTTGTCATTTCCGACTCCCCCGGTAAATGGTTGGGATGACTGCGGCGTTGCCTTCGGTGCCACAGGGGCGTTACTCGCAGACTTATTGGGTGGTGGTAGCGAATTAGATTGCGGCTTTTGAGGTGGATTTGGCACTGTCTGCGCCTGAAGAGCACCAAATGACATTACCAGCGCCGCCATGACGGCCAGTTGGGTTAGCTTCACGGACGTTCTCCTGGTAGGAATCAGGCTGCTACTTTTTCTGCTGCGCTGCCTGTACTGCTGGAGGGGGTGCTGGGGTTGGTCTCTGGTGCCCCTCTGGTCGACGCCCATAGTCCAAAGTATCTCCCCCGCTGCCCAAAGCATTGGCACTATTCACCATGCTCGAGGCGGATAAATTGTCCTTTCCTCCGTCTCCTTGTATACCGCCACCAGAACCCGCAACCCTGTGTCCACTTTGTGATCCCGACAACGACGGTTTTGTCTGGGTTACCTTCGGCGGGGGCGGCGCATTTGTCGAACTTACAGTAGCCGGCGAGGGTTTGACTGAGGCCCCCGGCGCTGTGGACTGAGAATAGGCACCGTTCACAGGAATCATAAAGGCGATCACTAAACGAACGAAACTCTGCTTCATAAGAAAACTCCATAAACTGTTCCGGAACAGTAGAAATCAAACCGACTCATGAGTCAACCCACTATTGGGTCTTTAAAAACCCCACAACTCCTCTTCGAGATCCCATCTAGATCGGTGAGTGCTACGTCATTCGCTCAGCACCAAGCCCCATTACACGTTTTGTTACACGGCAGTGTTTGGCTCTTACAAACCATTGATTAAGTTAAAGAAAATTGAAGCGATTTTCATCTTAATCCGCAGGTCCAAGCACCGGCAGGCCACGAACCGACTGAAACCTAATTAAACGTATCCAGCAGTTCCGAACCAGGTCCCCCAACGTCTACGGGCCATGGCTACACCTGTAACGTTCTGTGCGCCAATCGTCGCCGAGAGGGCCGTCGTCAGCGCTGTTCATGCCGCTTGCGCAGACGAATTGAATGAAGGGATGGAAATCCCCCTATCTTGTTTTGCCAAAATGATCTCAGTCACCATCTCGGCAGTTACGGCAGATAATGTCCAGCCGAGATGCCCATGCCCTGTGTTGTAAAACACATTAGACCGCGAACCCTGACCGATCCTGGGCATCATGTTAGGCATCATTGGACGCAATCCTGCCCAGGGCACCACTTTACGGGTGTCGATGTCCGGGAAGCACTGATTGACCCATTGAATCAATGGCTGGATACGATCAGCGCGAATATCAAGATTGATTCCATTGAATTCCGCAGTACCGGCCACTCGGAAGCGATCATCGCCGAGCCGGCTGGTTACCAGCTTAGTTTCATCATCAAGCAGACTGACTTGGGGAGCTGCAGCCTGGCTCACGCTATCCGGTAAGTTCACAGTAATGGAATAGCCCTTTACCGGATAAATATTGACCCGGTCACCGAGCTGCGCGGCAAGCCGTCTGCCATGCACGCCAGCGCAGATTACGATACCGTCAAATGTCAGCGAATCGGTTTCACCTGCGTATTTTACTTGGACAAACGCGCTTTTGCCGTTAGCCGCAACACTGAGTACCTCATGCTCATTTAGAATCTTTGCGCCAGCACGCTCACATGCCTTTGCTAAACCATAAGTAAATTTATGAATATCGCCAGTGGAGTCGCTTTCGGTGAAGTAGCCACCGTAGTAATTGCCGTGCAGCGTCGGCTCAATTGCCTTCATTTCAGTCGGCGTCACAGTACGACGTGGTAACCCGCCTTGGGCCAGAAGCTTAGAAACTTCTCCTGCATGGTCAAAGCCCTTTTTGTCGCGGTAAATATGCAAAATGCCTTCGCGTTTATGGTCAAACTCAATGCCTTCAGCCTTGGCCCATGCAAAGTGATGCTCACGCGATGCGATCGCCATTCTTGCCGTAGCAATCGTGTTGTTTTTATAGTGGGGAATAGCGGCGACAAACTCTGCCATCCAGCTGAGTTTGTGCCATGTCGGTGTCGGATTCATCAGCAAAGGGGCATCGCTTTTAAACATCCACTTCAAACCCTTGACGAGCGTGGAGGGGTGGGTCCAGACCTCCGCGTTTGAAGCAGATAGCTGACCGCCATTGGCATAAGATGTCTCCATACCGGGGTAGCGATTTTTCTCGATCAGGGTAACGTTAAACCCCTTTTTTGCTAAGCAATAGGCGGTAGTGACACCTGTGATGCCGCCACCAACGACAACATATGACTTGCTCATGTGAAGGTCCTCTTAAACGTCGGGGGTTGGGCCTAAATGCAATATGCAACTTAGGCGCCCCCTCTGTTTTAGACCTGAGAGATTCGCGAACCTGGCGGCCCGCTTGCTCCTGCGGTGCTTTGACGGACGTACACGCCAAAGGCTCTTCAGAGATTTCTTCGGTAGCGGTCCTTTTGCCTGAGAGTTTCCGGGGCGGTTGCTCCTTCGGCGCCACGCGTACGTGGTCTCTCCCGATACCTACTGAGCCGCAGGCTAAGTAGATCTCTCAAGGATGTCAACCCTTTTTTGCAACTTTCGATAGCGCATTGCAAAAAATGCGACTCAACGAAGATTTAATGGTGTTTAAAATAAATCGTGACAATAAAAACTACGCTAGACCCCAATAAATGACCAGGCAGCCCAGCCGTGCACGGGCCGGTAGGCTTAACCGCCTGATCTGCTGTCGTGTCAGTGGGTGTGGCAAATTCGTAATGCGCAGATCCCGGGTTCGAAACGAGCCGCATGTGAGTTCGGTGAAGGCAAATTTTCCGCAGCAAAGTTATATCGGAGCTAATCCCTGAGATTTCAGTTTGTCAGATAGCGTGCCGACCCCAAACTTCGTTGAAATACGAGAATCACCCTCAGAAATCAAACGTTGACTGAGGCTTGGATTGAGAATCACTAACGATTCTTTTTGACTGTGATTTTTTAGCACCTGATCGACTACCGTGCTTTTTAAAAATCTCTTGAGATTGCGATCGCGACTCGTTTGTCTTTCTTAGGCCCCACAGTAAATCTCGGGCGCGCCTTGCGGCATCAAGATGCTCAACAATTGGACTGGGATATGTTGACTCTGTAACTTCGGGCACCCATCGCCGAACAAAAGATCCATCCGGATCTTGATCCTTGGCTTGTTTCTCAGGGTTATATATCCGAATTGTATTTATTCCAGTAGTACCACTTTGCATTTGAATTTGTGGCCAATGGATCCCCGGCTCGTAGTCAACGAAAAGTCTTGCCAAGTGCCGTCCAGTCAAGTTCCAATGTAGCCATAGATGCTGACTAGCAAAAGAAATCAGCATTGCCCGCATTCGGAAGTTAAGCCATCCGTGATATTGCAAAAATCGCATGCATGCATCTACAAAGGGTAGGCCCGTGTTTCCACTAGCCCAAGCTTGTAATAAAGCCATTTCGGTCTCAGAAAGCGCCTTTTCATTGCGAATACCTCGAGTAGCAGGATGTAGGCACTCAAACTCAATATCTGGCTCAGACTCAAGCTTTTGAATAAAGTGGCACCTCCAGTGCAGACGACTCTCAAAGCTTTTAAGACTTAATAGCATCCGCTGCTGTAATGGATCATCATTGCGAGACCGCCACTCAGTGCGCGCTGACCAGGTGGCCTGCACTACCTCCCGAATCGATAACGCACCCCAGGTTAAATAAGGAGAAATCCGTGAACATGACTGTTCGGATGTGCCAGGGCTACTCATGTGACGCCGATAGTCAACGCCTCGTCCGCTTAGAAAACTTTTCAGATCACGAATACCCGCCTTTCTTCCCCCAGAAAGACGCCCAGGGCACGGATCGAGGCTCGCGAGTCGCTTCCACGGACTAAAGTCATCACACCGAAAAATGTTGGGAAGAGCGGACAGAGCTTTTTCTATGTCAGCTGGTACAGGGATCAAATCCGGAATGCCAAGCCTTGGTTGGGTCATTCGCCCCTGCCAGATCCGCGCCCAGTCGTCTCTGTCGGAGAGCCTTCGTACGACGTTGTTTTGTGGCTTCTCGTACCACTGGATTCCATGAAGTCGGCACCATTCAAGAACTCGTCGATCCCGCGCGAAACTCTCCCAGTTGCCAGTCTCCTCATGGCTATGCAAAGTGAAGGTTCCAAGCGCTCTCCTGAGTTGCTCTAAAAGTTCCGGCATCTCGCCAAACGCGATAAGCACTTTCAAGCCAACTCTCTCGCCGGCCTGTTTTAATTCTGCTACACACTCCTGATAAAAGGCAGCTTGGCGCCCGCTTGCATCGGGAAGTGCCCAGAGTGATGGCTCATAGACAATCAGACCCACAACCGGTCCACTGATAGCCGCAGAAGACAGGGCCACATGATCACGCAGTCGGAGGTCGCGCTTAAACCAAACAATCTGTAGCTGTGACATAGGCTAACCCTTACAGACGATCAACTGCTGCAGAAAATCAGGAATTTTTTGCTTAACCTTAAAAAAACCCGCACCTGCATGTGGCCAGATTAGCGTATCCCAATCTCGACGCCATTCAGATAACCGGATACCGTGGGTCCGCAATACCGGCAGATGGGCCTCCAGTAGGTCACGTGTCGGGCCCTGAGTGAGATAGGCGGTAACTAGCTGCTTAGCCCCGCTTTGAATAATGAAATCGATAAGCCTCGTGACCGATTCATCATTTGAAGTTGCATCAAACCAAACCGGTGTAAGCTTATTTCTTCCTGCAGTATCAGCAAGCGCACGGCGCTCAAATTCAATTACGCTAGCTGATACCGCGCGCGGTGATCGCGCTTGACTGCTCAACAGAGAGGCGACCGCTACCCACGAAAATGCCGCTAAATCATAGTCCTCAATACAACAATCCTCATCGGTAAGTAATAGCAAGCTGGGTATCTTGGTATCGGGCTTAAGTGGATCTCGGAACTTCTGAATTTCAGGTAGGCCCAAAGGCTCGGTGTAATCTAACGGTTCGATATCTTTTGAAAGCTCACCAGAATCTGGATGGAATCGCCCTGCCGTAAACTTTTGGATGTTCCAGCCCTCTGCTGTATAGGCTTTACCACGCGTATGCAGGCCCGCCACCCATCGCCAGCTTAGGGTATTGGAGGCCGCATCACCGTCAAGTAGGTGCCTGTAGAAAAAATCGGCGCCGATCCGCCAAGGTAGCCCGAGGGTAAAAATCCATATTGAGGCGAACCACATCCGCGCGTGATTATGTAGGTATCCGGTAGTAACGAGCTCATTTACCCAGGCATCGAAATACGCCAAGCCTGTCCGCCCGCTCTCTGCCATCTTCACCCGAACGTTCAGCGCTGAATTAGTTTCTAGCGCAGATAAATCCGCCGCTAAACCGCGTTGGTATTGACTCCAAATGGTCGGCCGAAGTTCAAGCCAACCCTTAAAGTAGGTCCTCCAGAATACTTCTTGAATAAACTTCTCGCTCGCACATCGCCCGTGGGCCTCAAGCGCGGCTTGAACTACCTCCGATTCCAGCACGAGCCGCCTGCGGACATAAGGCGATAGCTGTGAGACGCTGCGGTGCTGGCCCGGCCCGAGATCGAAATTACGCAGCCGCTCATAATCAGAGCCCATTTTTGCTGTAAATTCGCGAAGGAGTGTCTCGCCTGCTCGTCGGGTCGCGCTAAGGTAATTTTCCTGCGAAGGCATTGATCAACAATATATCGTTTGAAAAGTGCGCTGGATCTGATGGCAGCCTTTGAGCACAGTTTGGCACTGTTACTTTGAGTAACGATGCCCGCCCAGAGCACCAAATGCACCTTACACATTTTATTACCCGGTGGGGTTTAACTCCGCTTACCCATTGAATTTATTAACGAAAATTCATCTAATTTTCATCTTAACACTTCGACCGGTGGTGTGTCGCCGAGGGCAACTCCCCAAACCGTTGAGCGTAAAGCGCTGCAAACTGTGAGGCGTGCATAAAGCCGCAGACAAGCAAGAGCTTAGTGACCGGGAGTTCGCTGGTGGTGAGTAGCAGTCCCCTCGCTTTTTTACGCGACTGGCAATCGTCAAAACCAGAGAGTGCAGCCAAAACTACACCACTTCAGCGGTAAAACAATATTCAGCATTTACAAAATGCCACTCACGGTTTACCAATTCTTGCTATCCAGCCCCCCGAAATTACCCCACCATATCTGGGTCATTAATTCTCGTCACAGTTTATGCTTATAACGCGCAAGCAGTTACTCGAAGTCTTCTCGACCCAGCTACAAATCAAACTTCGCACCCACTTTCGGGGACGTATCCCATCTGCCGCAGCGATAGCGATTTACTTTAACCTTCAAGCCCAAGACATCAGCTTACAAATCTCCCAAGAAACCGCCCGCCGCTGGACCAGAGGCGTTTGTCTCCCCGATCCAGAGCGATTAAGAGTCTTGGTGAGTTGGATTGGGATTGATCTGCACGGAGCCCTTTCCTGCGCCCCTAAATCTCCTCCAAACGAGCAATCCGATAGCATGGTCCAGGAACTCGTTAGATTATTTCAAAACTTAAGCGCTTCACAGAGAGAGCATCGTGGATCTTTTGAAAAAGATGAATACGGTCACAATGTGAGCTCGAAGAACTCCTCACGGCGCGTTTCATAAATGATCAAACAACAATACACACAGCCAAGCCCAAAGTTTTTGCTCTTCTTAACGTCTGCAGTTCTATTCACTTTTATCGGTGGATGTACCGTTCGCGAGCAATTTTTTGGCTGTGATGGTATTTCGGAAAATGCTGTGGCCGATGAGTTCATCATGACCCCTACAAGCTTACGATTTCAGTCGGTTACCTATCGCTTCACCGAGGAACGCATGACGTCTCGTATCTACACTGACAAAGAATCCGGTCAACGAATTGAATTCAACACCGCAAACGGGCTGCTGCAGCGCCAGTTGTCCCAATGGCGCTGTAAACGGATTGAACTTTAACGCGCTTGGGTGCCCTGCGGCTCTATCCGAAGAAGCTGCCCATCTGGTGCATCCGTAAGAAGGTAGATCAATCCATCAGGACCCGTGCGGACATCCCTGATCCGACCGGCCGTATTTACAAGAAGTCGCTCTTCCGAGATCACGCGCCCTTCTTTGAATTCCAAACGCACTAGGCTTTGAGATTTTAGCCCACCAAGAAACACACTCCCCTGCCATTTTGGAAACACACTACCGGTGTAAAAAGCAAAGCCAGAAGGCGCGATCGAGGGTATCCAGACATGCAGCGGCGCCTCCAGGCCCGCTTTAGAGGTCCCTTCACCAATCCGAGAGCCGGTAATATAGTTCACACCATACGTGGTTAACGGCCAGCCATAGTTTCTTCCAGGAAGAATACGATTTAGCTCATCCCCACCTTGTGGGCCGTGCTCATGGGCGAAGAGCTCTCCCGTGACAGGATGAAACGCCAGCCCTTGAATATTTCGATGGCCACGAGAGAAGACTTCCGAAGGAATCTCTTTTTGTTGAATAAAGGGGTTGTCTTGCGGAATTCGGCCATCATCATGCAGGCGAACCACCGCCCCAGCGTGATCTCGGGGCATTTGGGCTCGGTCTTCGTCACCTCGGTCGCCAAGGGCTAAATAAACAAAACCCCTTTCATCAAGAAGAATCCTCCCGCCAAAGTGCCTGCCGCCACGAGACTTGGGCTGCATGCTAAACAGTCGCTCGACATCGATCAATCGGTCATTTTTTAATCGTGCCCGAATGAGTGCAGTGCCAAGCATTGAACTGCGTTCGTCTTGCCGCTCAACATAAGAGATATAAATCCATCCGTTCCTTGAGTACTCCGGATGGACAGCCACATCGAGTAGACCGCCTTGCCCACTCACCGCTAGCAGATTGGGTAGCCCTGTGATTGGTTTTGAAATCTGGCGAAAATCCGGAGAGACACGTCGAAGAAAACCCTCCCGCTCGGTGATCAGCATTTCACCGGAGGGTAGCCAGGCGATGCCCCATGGGTGCTGAAGATTTTCAACCAATACCCGCACCGAAAACCCGGTCGAGGCTGAAGCAAACCGAACTAAATCCTTAGATTGGGTTGTGGCCATAACGGCCACCGGAGTAAGTGCAACCAACCCCCACAGGCATGAGGAAATGATCAAAAAGAATCTCATACCCGCTTGTTATCAAATCGTTTGCCTTTGCTCAATAAGGGACACCCCTTTTCTAGCCGAGGCCAAGCCCATTGCAACATCGAGCCAAGGGAAATTCTATTAAGTTGACATTAGGGTGTGTAAACTATTTCTAACACTCGTTTCGAAACAGTCAATCCTAAGGGGCGGTCACCGAGTTGTTAAGAGCGCATTGTCATCACAGGAAGACCCGCTATGAACCTATACATCGTTATGTTTCTCGTGTTTGGCCTCTGCTTCGGTCTGGTATCGTTTTCGAACCGTCATCTCTTCAGTGAGGGGCCCTGTAAGATCGAGGATCTAAAAACTAACAACTCAACTGGTAGCTGGATTTTTTGGATATTCATGTGCGCCCTTTTGTGGCCGGTCATGGTGATCACGGGGATCAACAGCGCGGTCGTGCTTGCAAAACGAAGATCAGCGAAAGACAAGTAGCAGCATATTACCCATGAATCTCCACGCCGACTTTAACGAGCGAGTCGTGGTCAATCACCATGATTTAGCGTGGACGCCGAGCCCCGAGCCCGGCGTAATGCGGCGACTTCTTGAACGACAAGGCGATGAAGTCGCCAGAGCGACATCCATCGTCAAATATGAGCCAGGCGCTCAATTCCCCAGGCATGGCCATGACCAAGGTGAAGAAATTTTCGTACTAGACGGTGTCTTGAGTGATGAGACCGGTGATTATCCTGCGGGCAGTTACATCATGAATCCGCCTGGATCTGCTCATGCACCCTTTAGCACCACTGGCTGCACACTTTTTGTCAAACTCCGCCATCTGGGAGCCGAGCAGATCCAACGAGAAGTGGTAGATACAGCGACTGCACCCTGGCTCCAAGGCCTTGTGAACGGCCTTCAGGTCATGCCGCTCATGCGGCAGGGTAGCGGCTCCACCTTAGTCCGCTGGGCCCCTCAGACTTACTTCAGCGCTCATCGGCACTTTGGCGGCGAGGAGATATTCGTGGTGCAGGGTATTTTTGAAGATGAACATGGCAGCTATCCAGAAGGCACATGGATTCGCAGTCCACACATGAGCCTGCATCAACCATTCAGCAAAGTGGGATGCACCATCTTTGTGAAAACTGAACACCTTTGGATACAGTCTGAGTCAACTAGTCGCTGATCGTATCTAAAAAATTACGGATCTCGCGATTAAAAACTGTCGGCTGCTCAATATTTGACAGATGCGCCGCATCTTCAATTACGACCATCCGCGAGGTATCGATCATCCGGTGTAAGACCGTAGATTGTTCGACTGTGCAGGCAGGATCCTGACGACCGGTAATGACGAGTGTTGGCGCCTTAATCTTCAAGAGCATCGTTGTCTGTGCCATATCCCGTACGGCACCTGCGCAATTCATGTAGCCCTCCACGGGCGTGCCGAGAATCATCTCTCGTACTTTTGCAATCTCCTGAGGGGCGCGTTCGATAAAAGGAGCTGTAAACCAGCGTTTAATCGTGCCATCGACTAATCCGGAGATTCCCCGAGACCTGGCGATCGTAAGACGTTCCTCCCACATGCTGCGTGGCGGCATTTCACTGGCTGTATCGCAAAGCAGAAGGGACAGCGCCCGGTCTGGGTAACGGGCGCCGATCTGCTGGGCAATCATTCCACCCATTGACAGGCCCATGATGTGCGCCTGGCGAATGCCGAGCGCATCCAGAAGACCGATCGCATCGTCGGCAAGCATTGCAATCGAATACGGGCCTGGCGTCACCGTCGTCTGTCCGTGGCCGCGTGTGTCATAGCGAAGAATTCGAAAATGGTCCGCAAGCGCTGGGACAGTGGGATCCCACATCGTCAGGTTAGACATTAGGCTATTACTCATCAATAAGACTGGCCGATCTGCCGGGCCATCAAACCGATAGGTCACGTCCAGCTCACCAACTTTAATTTTTTGATTCATTAGGTATCTCAGGTCTAGAATGTTGATCAAGAATTTATTGGGCTGCGGTCACTGACCGATATTCTAAATGCATCACCCAGGAGACATCATGAGATTTTTCTCAACATTGCTTATAGTAATCTGCGCACTCAGCAGTACCGCTTATGCTCAGTCGGATGCTTACCCCAGCCGGCCTGTGAAAGTTATCGTACCGCTGACTCCCGGATCGGGCGCAGACCAGGCCGGACGTATTGTGACGAAAGCATTGTCCGAGCTCTGGAAGCAGCCTGTCGTAATCGAAAACCGCCCGGGAGCGGGCGGCCTGATTGGCACAGGAGCCGTAGTCCAATCCGCGCCAGATGGTTACACCCTGCTGATTCAGTCCGCCTCATATGCGGCAAATCCTGCAATTTACAAAAAGCTTCCCTATGATCCAGTCAAGGGAATGGTTGATATCAATAACATTGGCTTTACACCCTATGTCCTGGTGACCGGCCTACCCGGCCCTTACAGTTCGCTCAAAGATCTCATTGGCGTTGCAAAGAGCCGAACAGGAGGGTTACCGTTTGCATCCGCGGGGGTGGGAAGCTCAACCCACCTTGCAGCCGAATTTTTCAATCAGACCGCAGGAATACAGATGGTGCACGTGCCCTATAAAGGATCTCCCGAAGCGATCCAAGGCACGATCATGGGAGACACAGCGTTTTACATGGCACCCGAATCAACTGTGCTGACACAGATCCGTGCCGGACGTGTTAAGGCACTGGGCGTCAGTTCACGTTCACGCTCGACCCAACTGCCTGATGTACCAACAATTGCCGACCAGGGTTACCCTAATTTCGAGATTGGTTTATGGTTTGGAGTCTGGGCGCCAGCCGGTACGCCAGAAGCGATCGTGCAAAAAATTAACGCGGATATTAATCGCGTGCTCCAACTCCCCGATGTAAAGTCGCAATATGAGCGACTCGGAATTAGCATCCGTCCAATGGCCCAACCAGAATTCGCGCGCTTTGTTCGCGAAGAGGTGGTGAAATACACCCGTATTGCCAAGACTGCACAGATTGAGCCCCAATAGTCAGCCTCAATAAGGTCTGGCGATACGGATCACCCGAAAATTGTTGGCTAGTCAGCCCGGTCCTAGCGAGGCACCCCCCTGCCAAGGGCCCGATCGAAGGCTCCGGCCGCCGGACTGGGCGCCTCCAGTGGGCAGCACCGACTGCCATGCGCACATCCTGGGTCCGGCTGTCCGGTTTCCCTTCGCCGTGCAGCGGGTATATACCCCGCCCGACTGCACGGAGCAGGATTACCTCGCACAACTCAGAACACTCGGAATCGATCGGGCCGTTCTTGTTCAGCCAAGCGTCTACGGAACAGATAATCGCGCCCTAATTGAGGTCCTTGAGAGATCGGCGATTCCGCTTCGGGCTGTCGTGGTGATCAATCCAGAAACATCGGTATCAGAATTAAAAAGGATGCACGATCTTGGTGTTCGTGGAATTCGCGTAAACGTGGTCGATGTAGTTGAGAAAAGCACCGGACTGCCGATGGATCTTTTACAACGACTTTCAGATCAAATCGCATCGCTTGGCTGGCATCTGGAATTGCTTGCCCATGTCCAGGACTATCCTGATCTGGCCCAGAGAGTCGCACAACTTAGCGTGCCGGTGGTATTCGGTCACTTCGGCTATGTACACTGCAAGCACGGCATTAGAAATGAAGGATTCGCGGGGCTACTTGAATTACTTCGGAGCGGAAAATCTTGGGTGAAAATGACTGGGCCCTATCGAATCTCCAATCAAACAACTCTGCCCTACGATGACATCATGCCATTTGTAAACGCAGTGATAGCCGCAAATCCCGCCCAATTACTCTGGGGTTCAGACTGGCCGCACGTGATGGTTAAACATGTAATGCCAAATGATGCTGATCTTATGAATCTCCTCCGACAATGGGTTCCTAACCAGGAGACTAGGCAACAGATTCTGGTCCGCAATCCCGAGCGGTTATACGGTTTTTAGAGAGACTCCATCTGCTTTTTGTGCACGGCAAGTGCCATCAGCCGACGGTCGCGCCATATCCTACGCTTTGACACATCCTCGAGAGGCACCCTCTCTCGGCGATCCTGATGTAAATGATTGACTAAGTCAGCGCTCCACGGATCAGTAGAGGTCTGCGCCTGCGCTATTCGCCGATAAAGTTCACCGTATCGCGCGCAATAATCTGCAAGACCCTCCGGTGCATTGAGATCAATTGTTTCAAAAGGCCCCATAAATGACCAACGCAATCCAAGTCCATCCCGAATGGTGGTATCCAAATCATCTGGTTCGACATATCCCTGCTCAACCAACCGGAACGCCTCACGCAAAACTGCGCCTTGCAAGCGATTGAGAATAAATCCTTCGATTTCTTTTCTCACAATGACGGGCTTTTGTCCAATTGATCGCATTATGGAAGCGGTTCGCTCTACTGAAGAGCCGGCTGTCCAGGATGCGCCACTAATCTCTACAGCGGGAATCAGATACGGCGGATTCACTGGATGGGCCACGAGGCACCGTGCTCGGCCAGCAAGCTGCTCGGTGAAAGCTGACGTTGGAATACTACTCGTCGAACTCGCAAGCACCACCTCCGGCGATGCCAATCCGTCCATCTCCTGAAAAATCTGTTTTTTTATTGCGAGTGTTTCCGGAAGGTTCTCCTGAACGTAATTCGCCCCTTTAAGAGCCTCACGCAGTGATCCGCAAGGCTTTAGCCTTGAGAACAAGGCATCGGTATCATCGATTAGCGCATGGCGCTTTAATTCAATCGCTAACGATCGCATCGCGGTCATGGCGTCGGGTAAGGCCTGGGGGTTGCCATCCCACATCTGAACATTACATCCAGCGCGCCCAAACACCAGAGCCCAGCCCTGCCCAATCAGTCCCGAGCCCACAATTGCTACGGTTAAGTTCATCGTAGTCTTCCTAGCTTAATGCCTGGGTATGGCCATCAACAGCCAAGGACTGACCATGCGTCGATGCGGCAAGATCGCTGCAGCTAAAGAGAACCGTATTGGCGACCTCTTCGGCCGTGACCATTCGACCCAAAGAGGATTGCTGCTCGTAGTCAGCAGTGACCTCATCGACGGCCTTCCCCAGAGACGCTGCTTTTGCGGCAATCACGGCTCGAATCCTTGGGCCATCGACGGCGCCCGGCAGCACCGCATTGACACGGATGCCATCGGCGCCAAGCTCAATTGCAAGCGATTTAGTCAGCCCGATCACCGCCCATTTGGAGGCGGAATATACTGATCTTCTGGGCATACCGAGATGGCCAGCAGCCGATGAGAGATTAACAATTGCCGGACTTCGACCACGCCGAAGCCGGGAGACAGCATGTTTTGTACACAGAAACTGGCCAACCACATTGATCTGCAACGTCTGGTTTAAATCGGCAAGCGCGACAGCCTCAATGGCCGCGGTGGGGCCAGCAATGCCCGCATTATTAATAAGAATATCCAGCCCCCCTAAATCTTGATCCACCAGTGCAAACATTGCCTCAACCTCAGCTTCCAGAGACACATCAGCCTGCGTTACCTTCATGGATGGGAACTGTGCCTTTGCCTGCTTTATCGCAGAAGGGTTTATATCGCAAGCTAACACCTGCGCTCCGGCTTCGATAAACCCTTGGGCAATCTTTAGCCCTATTCCACTTGCACCAGCCGTAACTAACACCCGTTTGCCCATCAATGACGGATCTTTAAACATCAGATATCCCTTATTTAAACCCAGAGTTTTTCCCGACGCAGCGTAAGATCCTGAAGAAGCGGAAGCGCTGGGCCAATGTGCGAAATTCTGCCGCGATCTAGAACTACAGTCGAATCTGCAATCGCAAGTGCCAGATCAAGGTTGTGGTCTACGATAAGTGTAGTGACTTCGCCCTTAAGTCTTAATACTGCATTAAACACTTCCTCAGTCATGGCGGGCGATAGCCCCTCGAAGGGCTCATCAAGAAGCAATACTTTTACATCACCAGCAAGGGCGCGCGCAATTGCGACCATTTGCTGCTCACCCCCGGAGAGCACATCTGCATTGACTAGATAACGCTCCTTTAATCGGGGGAATATTGAGAAGATCCGATCATCACTCCAGCCGGTACCTCCGGGATTCTGGCGCCGTAGTCGACCGAGCATCAGATTGTCTTTCACCGTGAGCCCCGAAAAGAGACGCCGGCCCTGAGGAACAAACGCAATGCCCCGTCTCGCCATCACTTCTGGCATGGGCGCAGAAGTTCTAAATCCATCAATCTCAATAGTTCCAGATCCAAGACGTGCCAGACCGATCAGCGATTTCAATAGAGTCGATTTACCCGCTCCATTGCGGCCAAGCACCGCGATAATCTCTCCATCTCGAGCGGAAAACTCAATCCCCGACAGAATGTGACTCTTGCCGTAATACGCCTCTAAACCCGTTACTTTGAGCAGCGTTTTCTCGCTTAACGCAGACGGGGTCACCTTTTGGGCCAGGGCATCTGTACCCGAGCCTATGTAGATTTCTCGGACCTGCGAATTTTCGCGCACGGTCTCTGCATTGCCCTCGAGTAGCACGGCCCCTTGACTCATAACAGTGATCTTGTCGGATAGCTCAAATACACGATCGACATCATGCTCGACCAATAGCACGCCAAGATGATCGGCAAGCTGTCGTATTAGCTGGCCAACACGTTGCCGCTCCGCCGCAGATAGCCCCGCAAGTGGCTCATCAAGTAAAAGCACTGAAGGCGCGCCGCCAAGCGCCAAACCCATATCAACGAGCCTCTGACCGCCGTATGACAGGTCCTCGGCCGTTGCCGATTCCATACCCGAGACCCCGAGAAAACGAATGAGTTCCTCTGTCTCGTGCCTGGTCTGCTCAAGCTGGTCTGCGTGTCGTAGCAAAGAAAACCGAAGGGAGTCCCGAGCCATCACCGATAGCCAAAGGTTTTCGCGGACTGTGAGGCTTTTGAATAAATTAGTAATCTGGAAAGAACGACACAATCCACGCACACAAGCAAGTGTCGGGTTAGCCATCACAACGGGGGTATCACCAAGCCGAATCGCGCCGGCATCGGCAGGGAACTGGCCTGAAATAAGATTAAAAAGCGTTGTCTTTCCTGCGCCATTTGGCCCAATCAGCGCGTGCAAGCCCTTCGACTTTACCAATAGACTCACATTATCTACTGCCTTAATACCGCCAAAATGTTTTGTTACTGAAACAACTTCTAAAGCCTGCCGCTGTCGACTACCGAGAAACTCTGGAATCGGCAACGGTTGTGTGGCAACTTTACGATCTGCCATTGCTGCAGCACGCGTTGCCTCGGGCTTAATCCACCGATAAATCCGTTGACCAATCCCAGCAAGGCCCGCCGGAGAAAGCAAAATAAAACTTACAAACACTATTCCGAAATAAAACAGCCAGTTCTCTGTGAACTGTGAGAGATATTCACGGAATAATAAAAAGAAAATTGCGCCCAGTATTGGTCCGGTAAAACTACGCATTCCGCCGATGAGTGCCATCGCAAGCAATTCCCCGGAAAAGGGCACCGATACAAGCTCTGCAGACGCGATACGATGATTCATCACGAATAGCGCGCCGGCAAGACCTGTGACACTGGCTGAAATTACAAACGCAATCAGCTGGTACCTACGCACGGGAAATCCGATGAAACGCGCCCGCTGCTCATTTTCTCGAATTGCAACAAGGACACGACCGAAGGGCGAATTCACGACACGCAACAAAAAGATCGTGATCAGCATCGCCAATACCGCGACAACAATGTAAAAAGTGACCGGGTTATTGAGATCTAATCCAAACCAGTCTCGACGCTCGATTCCCCCAAGACCGTTCTCGCCACCGGTCAGCGCAGTCCAGCGAAACGCTACCGTAAAAGTTAAAGCACTGAAAGCAAGTGTCAATAGTGAAAAATAAACACCACGTCGACGGAGGATAAGGGCACCAATAAGGGCTGCTGAAAAAAGCACTACGGCAAACGCAAGCACCAAGGGAATTAGGGAAGACTGAGGGAAAAATCGCAATTGCAGAATTGCTAGTGCATACCCACCAAGCCCAAACCAGGCGGCATGGCCAAACGAAACAAGTCCGTTATAACCAAGCAGTAGATTTAGTCCGAGTCCAGCGATCGCAAACAGCACACAATCTACTGCGGAGGTCATAGTGAGCCCACCGGCCTGCAGTAAAAACGGCAGCACGATCAGTCCAACGCTGACCATAAGCCCGATTTTTAGCTCCTGCGACGAGAGATGACGCATCACTCAAGACGCTCCATACGCTCCCCCATGAGCCCTCTTGGGCGTAATAGCAACACAACCAGCATAAGAAGATAAAGCGATGCCTCAGAGGCAGGCGGAATGAAAAATGAGGTCAGTCCACGAATTACACCTACAAGCAAGGCAGCAACAATGACACCCCAAAAACTTCCTAGACCACCAATCACCACCACGACAAACGCCGCTGTCATGATCTCGTGCCCCATCGCGGGATGAACACCAGTAATTGGCGCCAGCAAGACACCCGCCAAACCGGCCATACCGATACCGATGCCGCAGACAGCAGTCAACACCGGCGCCAGCGAAATCCCCAGGGCCCGCACCATCTCTGGATCTTGAATACCCGCACGAACCACTTTTCCAAAGGCGGTCCTGTGCAGTAACGCCCATAGTCCAACCAACACAAAAAGAGCCACACCGAGCATGCCAATGCGATAGTAGGGATACATGAAGTCCCCCAACATCGCCTGGCCTCGGAGAAACTGCGGAATATTAAACTGTAGCGGCGAAGCACCAAACGCCATCCGTAGCGCCTGCTCCAGGATCATTGCCAATCCGAAGGTAAACAATAGACTTAGTACAGGATCTGACTTGTAGAATCGGCGAAAAAATAACCGCTCCAAAATCATCCCGAGAACCGCAACGACAATCGGCGAAATTACGAACGCGGGGCCATAGCCTACCAGCGGCGTGATTTGAACCATAAGGTAAGCGCCCACCGCGAAAAGGGCGCCGTGGGCGAGATTAACAATCCCGCCCAGACTGAAAATGATCGATAGCCCCAGAGCGATCAGCAGGTAATAAATTCCGAGGAGCAAGCCATTGAGGACCTGCTCAAAAAGGAAGACTACTGACATAAGAGACGAATCAAACGAACACTGGGAGGCTCATCAAGGGGCGGGTATCTAAGATCCCGCCCCGACAGAGTTACGCGAACGTGCAGGCGTTTTCCTTCTGCGAGGGCGCCAGAACCTCGAGGCTCTCGTTCGGACCAGGTACCGGGGCACTGGTCGTCATGAGATCCCACTTATTGGGTGCCTTTCCAGTTATCGGTGAGACGGTGTACATCTCAAATAGTAGCTGGTGGTCCCAGGGACGGAAATAACCCTCACGGCCCCGCAGGACGTCAAACCGTACTCCGCTTTCGAGAAACTTAATCAGCGTCTGTGTGTCGGTGCTCTTTGTCTCGTTAATTGCTCGAGCAAGGATTTTGACAGCCAGATAGTCTGCAATCGCCTGGTTGTCCGGCGGACGACCCCAGCGTTTAGTAAATGCCGCTGTAAATGCCTTTGCGGACGGTGCCTGCACCTGATGTGTCCAGATAATCGGCCAGACCCCACTGAAGCTGCCCTCGCCCGCGCCCCAAATACTCGCGGCATTAAGATCCGCACCGGCAAGAGGAATGGGGAGATTGAACTCGCGATATTGCTTCATAAAGTTAGTCGTCTGATTGCCCGCCAGATTACTCATTACGAGATCAGGCTTTTGCTGACGGATCTTCAGAATCATCGGGCTAAACTCGGTCGCGTCAGTCGGAATCATATCGTTCGACACAAAGATTGCGCCGTTTTCATCCATAAAACGCTTGGTTTTTTCAAATAAATCATGTCCGAAGGCGTAGTCTGCGGTAAAAGCCATCCAGCGCTTGCCCTTCACCATGTTATCTCGCAATAGTGCCCGTCCCACGGTGCGCACATACATACTATTGTTGGCTTCCAGGTGAAACATATAACGGCTACAGCTCTTGCCGCGTAAGTCATCGGAATTACAGCCGGTCTGCATAAAAATCTTTTGTGCCCGGGTAGCTACTTGAGAGATCGCCAGGCCGGATGCAGAACTAATTTCGCCGATCAGAATATCAACCTTATCGCGCTCTACCATTCGCTGCGCTTTCGAGGATGCAGTTTGTGGGTTTACGCTGTCTTCCATTAAAAGTTCGAGCTTGCGGCCCGCCACACCCCCGGCCGCATTGACCTCGTCGACGCCGAGTTGTACGCCCATAACAGCATATTCACCCATGGGCCCGAGAAACCCGGTTCTCGGGGTGAGATGACCAATCTTGTAAGTATTAGATTGCGCCTTGAGAATAGAAGGGAAGGCCAGTGCTGAGGCTCCCGCAGCCGCGGCGCCAATCACCGCCCGCCGTTCAGTACTAACTGCACTCGTGGGTTTTTTCTCCATTTGTAGTCTCCTTTTCCCTGATCGGGGATCTTGTTGAGTTTCTTATTGGACAGACGATACCTGCTCGAGAATATTCTATCGCTGTCATCGCTGCAGATCCCTAGGGAATCCCCTTGAGACGTGCCTCCCGCAAAGCCTGATGTGGTGAGCTGGCGATAAAGACGTTATGCAACATTTTTCGTGACATAAACCTAGCGCGCCGCAAGTCAGCGTAGCGTCTAGCTCTGACTTCCGTCCGATTAGGGGCTCGATGAATCTGTTTTGACTGGACTTGATGGCCCTTTCGTATGCATGGGAACTGACGAAAACCGCTCAAGCCAAGGCATGGCGGAGTGGCCCCAGACCTGAATCGTAGGAGCCAGTTGCGCGCGCTCTTCGATACATCCGAGTCGAAGATTCATGGTTTTAGGCTCTCCGTCCCCCTCAGTTGCCCACAACTGACTGCCGCATACTTCACAAAAAGCCTGGATCCGTCGGTTACCACTTTCCGCAACTTTGACATAATGCTTCGCAGTACCCGTTACTTCAACATTTGCAACTGGAGTCGGCAAAACGGCTCGAAATGGTGCCCCAGAAAATATCTGACAATCTGAGCAGTGGCATGCGATGACCCGAGTTGGATCCACAATAGCCTTAAAAGAGATCGCACCGCAAAAACACTTTCCTGTTACTTTCATATTGGGTCCTTTCAAACAGGTTTTACCGGACTTTTAATTTTTAGAACTCAGAACAGTTGAAGCGGCTATAAGAAAATGTTGTCTTAACGCCCAGATTATCTCAGACCTTTATTGAATGACTCAATCTACGCGACGCGCACTTCGTATTTACGCTGGACCAAAAGCTCGGGCGCATATTAGAGAAAAGGGGCTTTTGCCAGACCATATCGATGTTATTCCAGGCGCTGCCGGAGGGCCAAAGGGTCTTATTCTTGGGGCTATCGACCGATTACTCTTTGGAGACTGGCTTCCCAAGAGCAATCACCCAATTCATCTTGTTGGCGCGTCGATTGGTGCCTGGAGAATGGCGACCGCATGCCTCTCGTCGCCTATCAAAGGATTTATCCGACTCGAACACGACTACGTTCATCAAGATTACGCGCTCGAGCCCGGTCGAAAGCGGCCCACCGCTCAACAGGTCAGCAGCACTTTTCAGGAGAATCTCCAATCATTTTATTCGGGTCGAATAGTCGAGGTTCTGCAACATTCCCGCTATCGATTACATGTTCTTTGCTCTCGTGGTAAGCGCATATTGAACCGGGAGCACCCCATTTTCACCCCGCTGGGATATGCGATTGCATACTTGAGTAATGCCTGCAGTCGACGCTGGTTGGGCCTATGGCTTGAGCGCACCGTCTTTTCATCACCGGAAATAAAAGGACACAACGAGCACCCTTTTACAACCGATGACTTTCGAAGCCTGATACTGCCCCTTACCGAGGAAAATTTTTTACAAGTAATTCAGGCAAGCTGCAGCATTCCTTTCGCGCTAAATGCGGTTCCCGCGATCTCCGGCGCGCCCGCCGGGGCCTTCTGGGATGGAGGCATCACGGACTACCATCTGCACCTCGGTTACAAGGGGCTTGTCTTGTACCCCCACTTTCAGAGGGCTATCGTTCCAGGATGGTTGGATAAACAGCTTAGATCCCGTCACCGGCCCACCCCATTTTTAGACAACACGATTGTTTTGGCGCCAGATCCGTCTTGGGTTCAGCGTCTGCCGAATCAAAAGCTGCCCGATCGCACTGACTTTCTGACCTACAGCAGCGATCTAAAGTCACGTATCCGAAATTGGAAGATTGCTATCGCAGAAAGCCAGCGGCTCGCAGATGAACTCAACGAGTGGCTCATACGCTTAAACCCTGATCGTGTCGAGGCGCTATAAGCCAAGATAAGTTTTTCAAGGACTTTTTCTCGTTTTTAAAATGAGGTAGGCGCCCGACTGCTCTATCACAACAAACTCAATCTTATCGCCCGCAGACAGTCCCTGAAGGAGCTCGGCAGAGTGAACCCGAAACACCATTCGCATCGGAGGCATTTGCAGAGTTTTGATCTCGCCATGCTGTATGGTTATCTTTTTCTGATCGAGATCGATGCGTCTAACAATACCGGCAACCCACTCCTCTGCGGCCTGAACACCGCTCGATAACATTAGTACAAGTGCCAAAACGACTGACCCCAGATGGCGCGAGACGGGTGTCATGCCACCACCTCGATCTCACCAATCATTCCCGCCTCGAAGTGGCCCGGCACCAGGCAGGCGAACTGAAACTTCCCGGCCCGATTAAAAGTCCAGACCAGATCGGCCCTCTTTCCAGGCGATACATGGGCCATGTAGGGTTCATCGTGTTCCATATTCGGATGCTTTTTCATTAGTGCCGCATGCTCTTTAAGGGTCTTGGAATCGCCGATGACCATCTCATGCATCACTTTTCCACGATTTCGGACCTGAAAGCGAATTGTTTCGTTCAATTGAATCCGAAGTCGATCTGGAGAAAACTTCATATCATCACTCATATCGATCACGATCGAACGGCCAGCCGTCCGCGCAGAGCCCGCGATTCCCCAGGGCATCTGCTCGGCTGGCATCGTCTTTGTGCCATGACCGCGATGACCCGGCTGTGGCCCATGAGCCCGCAATGCAACAAATGGCGCAATCGCAAGCAGCGACAACGCCGCGATGCTAAGACGCCTTGTGTACGACAACTTTGATTTCTTGAAGATCAGGCTATTGGTCATAGGAAAGCTCCTAGTGCTTATGATTACCTGGTTTTTGAATACGGACTTCGACAGCCGGCTGAGGTCCAGATGGAATCGCTTTCGACCCACTTCCTGGCGCGGAGGCAGCGGGTGGAGCCTCAGCTTGGCCGACAGGGCCAGCAACGGTGCCTGTCGGATGCTGATACCAGCCTGGGTCACTATAGTCCCCAGGTCGCTGCGTCTTGCGGACTTTTAACGTTGAGAACATGCCACCCATCTCCACTGAACCAAAGGGTCCCTGGCCAGTCATCATCGGTGCAGTGTTATCAGGAAGCTCCATCTCCATTTCTGCCATATCGGCCATGCCCCGCTCTCCCATCGGCATATAGTCAGGAATATGCCCTCTTATACGCCCAACTAAACCGCGATGATCGATACCAATCAATGTTGGAACGTCATGGCCCATCGCATTCATTGTGTGATGAGATTTGTGACAGTGGAAAGCCCAGTCACCCTCCTCAGAGGCAATAAACTCAATTTGGCGCATCTGCCCAACAGCAATATCCGTAGTGACCTCCGGCCACCGGCTGGCGCGTGGTGTTGGGCCGCCATCCGTGCCTGTCACCTCAAATTCATGACCGTGGAGATGAATCGGATGATTGGTCATTGTTAGATTGCCAATCCGTATCCGAACACGATCATTAAGTCGAACATTGAGTGAGTCAATCCCCGGAAAAATTCGGCTATTCCAGGCCCACAGATTAAAGTCAAGCATCGTCATGATCTTTGGCGTTGCGCTGCCAGGCTCGATGTCATAGCTGCTCAGCAGAAAAACAAAGTCTCGATCCACTCTCTCGATGATTCGATTCCCTTTCTTGGGGTGAGTCACCCAAAACCCCATCATACCCATCGCCATCTGGGTCATCTCGTCTGCATGGGGGTGGTACATGAACGTACCAGGCCGACGCGCAGTGAACTCATATAAAAACGTTTGACCCGGTGGGATCCCCGGCTGATTCAATCCTGTTACGCCATCCATTCCATTTGGCAGTCGCTGTCCATGCCAATGGATTGACGTGTGCTCAGGCAGTCGATTAGTGACATATAGGCGCACGCGATCACCCTCAACGACTTCAATCGTAGGCCCTGGCGACTGTCCGTTATATCCCCACAGATGGGCTACGAATCCCGGAGTCATCTCCCGAACGACCGGTTCGGCAACCAGATGAAACTCCTTCGCGCCGTTCCGGTATCGATAGGGCAGTGTCCAGCCATTCAACGTTACAACTGGCTGGTAGATAGCCTCATGATCTCCGCGTAACGGACCTTGCGTAGCTGCGGACGACTGCGATACAAGCTCAGGCAGCCCCGATAGGCTAGATCGCCCAACCGCCAGGCCCCCGACCCCAAGGGCAGCGGTCAAGCCCATAAACTGTCGGCGCCGGTTCATGATCGCACCCCGAAATCCGCCTCAAGGAGTAAAGTTTGGATTAACGTTCGCCTCAGTGCGCTCTGCCGCTGCAGCAACAGTGAGGAAGTAAGCAAAACGTCAATCTCAGCGTTCAGTTTTTTGATCTGATAGTCAAGTAGCGAGAATGTGCTGATCAACATACCGTTGTACTCGAGCAATGCCTCTGAGAGCAGCTTTGTCGCCAAGTCAGCATGCTCCTTTTCGCGAGTAAACGATCTACCCGCCGACTCCGCCTGATCATAGGCAAGAATTGCGCCTTGATAGCTACGCCAAAGATCCAGCGGTCTACCTAAAATTCCCGGCGATTCTTGCACTGCGCGCCGTGCACGCTGTTGTAGGGCCTGAGCATTATTTTCTGCTGCGGAAACACTCCATACCGTAGGCTTTTGCAGTTTAGTCTGAGTAAGCGCAATAGCCTGTTGTGTATGCTGTAGCGTAAGACGTAGCTCAGCAAATTGCCGCTCACCCTCCAGTCGAGCTGCATCTAGGGCATCCTGAGCCTTATTTTTCTTCGCTAGCCACTCCAAGAGCTCCTTTTTCGGCCAGTTACCAGCCGCAGTCATTCGGGTTGCCAATTCAGCCTGGATATCACGCAGATCAGCGATCTGAAGTTTGATCAGCCAGACCTGCTGAGCAGCCCAGGCTTTGGCAACGATTTCAAAAGTATGATGCTGCTGCTGGGCGATAGTTCCAAGCATCCTGCGGCGATTGGTATCGAGTAGCCATAGGTTGCTCTCGCGTCCAATGACAAGAAGCTCGGGGAGAGCGCCTTGTGTGAGCTCAAGACTTCGTGAGACTAAGGCTTCGCCTGAAACCTCCTGGGCAAACTGATGATCCCAGGGTTTTTTATCGATGGGCTCGTTTAGCAGTTGACGCCATCCGCCGCCGTGTTGAACAGCTTGATGGCGCTCAGTCCAGCCGGTGGGGCCGGCAGGCGGAGACCGGAGGGGTGCAGCGACTCCTGTCGGTCTACTATTTAAATCATGCGTTGACCCGTCAGATCCACCATGATGGTGAGAACGCGCGCCCTGTGCAGATTGGGCATCATGCCCCCGTGAATGAATTTGCATAACCTGTCCTTTTAGCAAAACAACGCGCCGGCGATTCCGCCGGGATGGTGTTTGAGAAAAATCAGGTCTTAATTGGAGGTCGGGTCTCGACGCGCGGAAATATTCCGCTTAGCAGAATTGATAAAAGCGGTTCAGGTGATATCTGGGGCGCCCACACCATCCTCAGGCGTAGCGAGTTGACGGCAATCGAACAGCCCATGCAACTCACGCAGTCTTGGCAAAAACCGCCAGAGACCGACTCCGCCCAAGCTGAGTCTGGGCAGTGGTGGTCAACACAATCATGGCCTGCCTGATTTGCCTGAGCGTCTGCCAGAGCATGTCCCAACCCGCTCGATATCGGCTCTTGATATTCCACACAATGATGCAACGCCGACGATGCCGCCACAAGCTGCAGCGGTAGCAGCAGACATAGAACGAAGGCAAAAAAACGGGGCATGTGAAAATTCTAAACGAAAATAACGTCCGGATAACCCCTCTTGCTTGGATTTCTAGCAAGTGAAAATCAAGTCCAATGGGCTCTCGGAGGGGAATGACACGACATAAATATTAAGCCGCCTGTCGACGTCGCGACTAAATCCACCATACCTATCGGGGAGTCGCTTTTGTTATACGTCGTTATTAACCAGATGCCTGCCAATGACCATTTGCTGAATCTGGGTGGTTCCCTCGTAGAGCCTGAGCAGCCGGACATCTCGATAAAACCTTTCGACCTTATATTCATTGATATAACCTGCACCGCCGTGGATTTGTACGCCACGATCTGCCACACGGCCAACCATCTCTGTAGTAAACATCTTGGCGCATGAGGCCTGCATACTAATATTTGGATCAGCAATTCCGAAAGGTTTTGCGTCATAACGCAGTGCAACCTCTTTCACCAACGACCAGCCCGCCAGAAGCTCGGCCTGCGAGTCTGCGAGCATGGCCTGTATGAGTTGGAAGTCACCTATCCGCTGGCCAAATTGTTTTCGATCCCGCGCATAAACGACACTTTCTTGCAAAACTCGGTGGGCCATTCCACACGCGATTGCAGAGATATGCAATCGCCCACGATCGAGCACCTTCATCGCTGTTTTAAAGCCTCGGCCAGGAATGCCACCGATAATCTGACTGGCTGGTACACGAACATTATCAAGAGTGACATCACAGGTTTTTGTTCCCCTTTGACCCATCTTCTTATCAGGCTTACCAAGACTAATCCCTGACGCATCCGCAGGAACGATAAAAGCGGTGATTCCAGATGCGCCTGGGCCACCTGTACGAGCCATCAAGGTGAAAGCCCCTGCACGGGGCGCATTGGTGATGTAGCGCTTGGTACCGGTAATGAGATAGTCATTTCCGTCAGCTACAGCCCGCGTGGACAAAGAGGCGGCGTCCGAACCGGCGTCTGGCTCTGTAAGCGCGAAAGAGACTACTAGCTCACCAGCTGCGATCTTTGGCAGGTAGTCCGCCTTTTGCTCTGGGGTTCCGTCCATAAGGATCCCCTGTGAGCCAATTCCTATATTGGTGCCCACTACCGAACGAAATGCTAAAGCCGTCTGGCCAAGCTCATAGGCGACTTCACACTCTTGGGCCATTGTGAGTCCGATGCCGCCATATTCCTCTGGGATCGAGATCCCAAAAAGCCCCAACCCCCGCATATCTTCAATGATGTCCGAGGGGACTTCATCCTGCTCTTCAACCCGATCCTCAACGGGTACCAGACGCTCACGAACGAAGCGGTGAATGCTCTGTTTGAGCAGCTGGAAGGTCTCATGATCAACCGACATGCCTCACTCCGATAAGGGGATAAGTGACTATTCTAAGCCCGTATCAAGACCACACCCAGGACAAGGCAGGCAGCGCCTGCTAATCGCATCGCAGTGGCTGGCTGAGCGGTTAAACCAAAGAGGCCGAAATGATCGAAGATTAAAGAGCCGATCATCTGCCCAACAACGATCAGCGCCAACGTTGTAGCAGCACCGAGTTTAGGAATCATCAAGATACAAACCGCAATAAACACAGCGCCAAATACACCGCCACTCCAGGTCAGCCAGGAGACATCACCTTTCAATGACTCTGTAAGTCGAGAGATTGGAGAGGTCGAAATGGCGATCGCAAACATGACAGCCAAACCAACGAGATAACTAACAAAACCTGCCCACCAAGGAGAGCCAATATGCTCTCGAAGGTTTGCATTTAACACCTGCTGTAAACCTACACTCACTCCCGCAACCACGACAATAACCATTGAGAAAATCAGAGAAAAAGCCGACATCACGCCCCCTTTTTTAGCCGCTGACAACTGCCTCTGCACAGGCATAGCCACTTGCCCATGCCCATTGAAAGTTATGGCCACCAAGGTGGCCAGTAACATCGACACATTCGCCGATGAAATAAAGCCCTGGAAATTTTTTTGCCATCATTGTTCTACTATCGAGCTCTCGGGTATCTACTCCGCCAAGCATGACCTCCGCCTTTTTCCATCCAAGCGTACCTGCAGGCCTCACGCGCCACTGCGTTACGGTATCTTTAATGCGCTGTCTGTCTTTCTTTGAGATCTCTGCCCACCGGCGGCCCTGCAGGGCCAATCCAGCGGTAAATTTTCTTGCAAGCCGTTCAGGCAGAAACATCGCAAGTGCCCCCTCGGTGGTTTTAGAGCCGATATCTTTTTCATCCCAGACCCGATCCAGATCGAGATCAGCAGCCCAGTTAATTTCGATATGCTGACCCTCGTGCCAATAGCTGCTCGCCTGTAACACCGCAGGACCGGAAAGCCCCTTATGGGTAATCAAAAGATCCTCGAGAAATTGCGCATGGCCATAATCGGTCGCTTTTTCACCTGCCGTAATCCGTACCGGACTACTCAGACCCGCCAGATCGCTGAAACCATCAAATGCGTCCGATGTAAATGACAGCGGCACCAATGCCGGTCTAATGGGGGTGACCGCAAGCCCAAGTTGTCGCGCAAAATCCAATGCGAAACCCGTGGCACCAATCGCGGGTACAGGCAGACCGCCTGTTGCGATCACGACAGCGGCGGATTTGACCGATCCGATCGAGGTCTCGATACTCCACAATCCCTGTTCTGATGAAATACTGTGTACTGTTACCGGATGCCGTATGTCTACCCTGCCGATCGTGCATTCACGATGCAGCATTTCAATAATCTCATTAGACGAACCGTCACAGAAAAGCTGGCCACGATGCTTTTCATGAAAACGAATGCCAGATCGCTTTACGAGAGTGACAAAATCCTGGGGTGAATATCGGGCGAGTGCGCTTCGAACAAAATGAGGGTTTAATGAGAGAAAATGCGCGGGGCTGCTATGAATATTTGTGAAATTACATCGCCCACCACCGCTGATCCGGATTTTCTCGCCCAGAACCTCTGCGTGATCAAGCAGCAAGGTACTGCGGCCGCGCTGACCGAGCTGCCCAGCACAAAACAGGCCAGCCGCTCCAGCGCCAATCACAACAGCATCTACCCGCATCCGATTCTCTCTGTGGTTCTAGGCGCTTGCATTCTACAGCGCACCTAAAAGCCTCAGATCACCAACGAGCAGAAATCCGCTTGATTATGCTTCGATTTAACTCTAAAGGCTTTCTTAACTCGGCAGATATGACTCGACAAGTCCAGCAAACAGTGTCGCACCGGTCTGCAGAATCTTGTCATTAAAGTCATAGGCAGGATTGTGCACCATACAACTGCCCTGTCCATCTCCATTACCGACCAGGAGATAGCTCCCAGGAATACGCTCGAGCATATAAGCAAAGTCTTCGCTCCCCGACAGCGGCTGGCCCTGGGGCGACACACGTGACTCCCCGAGCAATGACGCTGCCACCTTAGCAGCAAACTCGGTTGGTGAATCATGGTTGATTAAGACCGGATACCCATAGCGATAGTCGATATCAGCTGTGACGCCATAGCTCTGCGCCTGTAGGCTCACCACTTCCCTTAATCGCTGCTCTAACATCTGACGTGTGCCTGGCGAAAGCGAGCGAATACTGATTTCAAGCTTTACTTCATCTGGAATAACGTTGTTGGCCTGCCCACCGTTTATCGCGCCGACAGTAATCACCGACATATCAAGAGGGTTCGTATTACGAGACACGATAGTCTGAATCGCCATCACGATTGCCGAAGCCGCAACAATGGAGTCAGTAGCCTGATGGGGTAGGCCGCCATGACCTCCGGCGCCTTTCACGGTAACCGTTGCGTAATCAGACGATGCCATAAAGGCACCTTTTCTCAAGACGACTTGCCCCTCGGGAATACCGGGCATATTGTGCATGGCGAAAATAGCGTCGCACGGATAGCGATCAAAAAGGCCGTCGTTCATCATCGCTACCGCACCACCAAGCCCCTCTTCGGCGGGCTGAAAGATCAGATTGACAGTGCCCGAAAATTTCCTGGTATCGGCGAGGTAGTGGGCTGCACCGAGCAGCATGGCGGTGTGGCCATCATGCCCACACGCATGCATCATTCCCAGACGCTTGCTCTGCCACAAGGCACCGGTTTTTTCCTGAATTGGCAAGGCATCCATATCAGCCCGAAGCCCAATACTCTTACCCGAGCCCCCGTTGACAAGTCTGCCCACAACGCCTGTTTTTCCGATGCCTGTCTCGACTTCGTAACCCCACGAGCGAAGCGCCTGGGCCACGATTCCACTGGTACGTGTTTCCTGAAACCCAATCTCAGGATGTTGATGGATATCGTGGCGCCAGGACCGCATCTCCTCCACATAACTGGCCAGTACTGCTGTCATAGCGATTCAAGCCTTTGACTTATTGACGCTCAATTCCAACCGATTTAGCAATCTTCCGGTAGTTCGCAATCTCATTGTTGTAGAACTTCTCGGACTCTTCCAGTGACATAGGTTTGGCTACCAACTGGCTCTGGAGTCGCATCGATTCGCGAACCTGGGGATCCGACAAGGTTGCGTGAATCGCCTTTTGCAACGCACTGACTACATTCGGTGGTGTTCCTTTTTTCACCATGTACCCTGTCCAAATCGTAAATCCAAAATTCTTTAGAAGTTTACTTTCGGACATGGTCGGCAGCTTTGGCAAAGTCTCAGCACGCTGTGGACCAAGCTGGGCGATTAATTTCACACGGCCCTGCTCGATAAGTCCATCGATGGCGCCGAAATGCGGAAGAATCGCGAAATCAACATTCCCACCGGCCAGATCCTGCAGCAGTGGTGCAGCCCCTTTGTAGGGAACATGGTTCATCTTGGCATTAATCGACTGGGCCAGATGCTCTGCGACGACATGATAAAAAGAGCCGACGCCAACACTGCCGTACGTCATGACAGCACCGCCTTTGGCATTCCTTGCGAGCGTAATGAACTCATCAGCTGTATTTGCCTGCAGGTCTTTTCTTGCGATGAGTACGAGCGGGCCATAGCCAATCAATTGAATTAATTGAAAGTCCTCGGCATTGAATTTCACCGCAGCATTGGCCAACGGTGCCAGGATCACCTCGTTGGGCGATCCCTGATAGAGCATCTGGCCGTTTGCCGGCATCGACAGGACCTTTTGTGCCGCCAAAGCCCCGCTCACACCGCCCAGGTTCTCGACGATCACGGGAGCGCCCAACTGCTTAGAGATTCGGGAGTTGAAAATCCTGGCAATCACATCGGAAGTCCCTCCGGCCGGGTACGGCACCATCAGGGATACGGTTCCATTTGGGAATGCTGAGGCCAGGCCGGGCGCAAGCACCAAAAGGCAGGCGAAAAGGGCTGCAATCTGTTTTTTAAAGCGCATCATGGTGTGTCTCCTTTTTATAGTCGCCCTGGAAGCTTTTTGGGCCCCGGAGCTTGATTAAGTCCGCTCATCTTAGGAACCTCTAGCGACACTGAAAAGCTGGTATTTTTTGCTTGATGACAACTATAATAGTTCACCTAGAACCTCACTAATCGTCATGCGAGACCATCAACTCCGTGCCCTTATTCAAGTGGCTGAATCCGGCTCGATCCGTGCCGCTGCCAGACAGGTCAACCTCAGCCAGACGGCCCTCACCAAGGCGCTGAAAGACCTGGAGACCGAGGTAGGGGCTGAGCTCCTGTCTCGCAGCTATCGGGGCATTGAGTTCACGCCGGCAGGGCAGGCGCTCTTAGAGCGGGCCAGGCTTTCGAGCGCGATTCTGGATCGCGCCAAAGAAGAAATTCGCTACCTTCGAGGCGGCAGTGGCATTCGGGTATCCATCGCCATCACCCCACTGGCGGCAGCGACCGCCATGGCGAAGGCCTTTCAGGACTTCGAGCGGATTGCCCCAGACGCGGAAATTTCATTATTCGAGGGGCTACCCTCAATCGCGCTACCTGGACTGATTCAGGGTGAAATCGACTTCGCGATCGTCATCGCCGATCCTCGCGATCTGCCCTATGACGTAGATTTCGAGAAGATTGCATCCGTTTCCACCTCAATTGCATGCCGGATCCATCACCCGTTGGCCGGTGCAAAACACTGGCATGAGCTTCAGTCCGCCCAATGGGCGTTGAACCTGAGCGCCGGCAGTCAAGGCAATCAGCTGCTGCGTTGGATGGAACGCCAGGGAATCGACCGTCCGGAGAAGATCACCTACTGCAGTTCACCCCTGCTCATGAAGGATCTCATGCACCGGGCCGACAGGCTGTGTATCGGCCCACGCGCTTTGTTTACAGATCCTGTCTTCAGTCAGGGGCTCATATGTATCGAATTAACGCCTCCCCCACCGGATGTAACTCTGGGAGTGATTACCGTCAAAGGGATCCCGCTGACGCAGGCGGCCCGACATCTGCTCACCGCGTTTAAACGCCAGTTACGCGGGATAAGTTAGAGAAAAAGGCCAAAACCACCAAGATGATGTACACTTCGTCCACTGCGTTTAGCCTTACCCCCCATCCCAGCGTTTTACTTGGGCATGCATGCACTACCTGGCCGACCGCATTCGTAGCGGTTTTTTTGGCTCTTATACATGCCCGGCCTGGTGGCCGACACGTGTCCGGCTACCCCGCCTGTTAAACCTTACAACCTCTCGCTGTCACCGCTAAGACCGTGACTGCATCGGTTATTTTGAAAGATCATTTTGAAAACCTTCGTTGAACTCGGCTTAGCCGATCCGCTGCTGCGCGCTGTAAACGCTCAAGGCTATACCCACCCCACCCCGATTCAGGCAGAGGTTATCCCTCAAATGCTACTGGGCCATGATGTGATTGGCATCGCCCAGACAGGCACAGGGAAAACGGCTTCGTTTGTCCTGCCAATCCTTCACAGCATGGCATCCCAACAACTCGCCCCAAAACGGTTCTCTGGACCAGGGCCAAAATCATTCAGTACGCTCATCCTTGCACCCACCCGGGAGCTGGCGCAACAAATCTTCGAAAGCATCCGGACCTATGGCCGATTTATGCGGCCATCCGTTGGACTGGTCGTAGGCGGCGCAAACCCAACCCCGCAAATCAAAGCACTCGCATCAGGCCTCGATATCGTTGTCGCCACTCCCGGCCGTCTGCTCGACCATGTGCGTGCAGGAAAAGCGCGGCTCGGTTCAACGAAAACCATCGTACTCGACGAGGCCGACCAGATGCTTGATCTCGGCTTCATGCCTGCAATTGAAGAAATTCTCAGCAAGGTAAGCCCAGAGCGGCAAAGTCTTTTGCTGTCCGCGACCATGCCAAAACCGATTCGAGCCCTCGCGCAACGGTTTCTCAACAGCCCAAAAGAGATCGCTGTCGCGACAGTTTCAAAACCGGCAGAGAGTATTCATCAAGAAATCATTATGGTCGACCAGTCCGCCAAAGGTGGACTACTGGTCGATATTCTCGCTGCAAGAGAAATCGAAAGAGCAATCGTATTCACGCGTACAAAGCGCGGAACCGACAAACTTGAGCGTATGCTCAATGACGCCGGACTGCACTCAGTCGGCCTACATGGTGATAAATCTCAGGGCCAGCGCAACAAAGCACTGGCGCAATTTAAGTCGGGCACAAAAAAGATCTTGGTAGCGACTGATGTGGCCGCAAGAGGTCTAGATGTTAGTGATGTATCTCACGTGGTCAACTTTGATATGCCCACCATTGCCGAATCCTACGTGCACCGAATCGGCCGAACCGGGCGGGCCGGACGCAGTGGTATCGCAATCTCGTTGTGCGACAAATCGGAAAGAAATCTTCTCGCCGATATTGAGCGCCTTACCCACACCGCACTCGAACCGTCGAAAAACAGCGAAAACGGAGAGATGAGAACCGGTCGATTCACACTCATTTCACTGCCCGAAGGTTTTGTCCGGCGGGAGGAAAAACAACGGCGTGCTCAGCGCCCCGCATCGCGAAACGGCGCACGGAAAAACCCAAGATTTAGAACGGCAAAAAAAGAATCCCGATCTAAAGCTATCTGATGGGTTAGTGCATTACTGAGCCACCGTCAACCACCAGCGCCTGACCGGTAACAAAGTCGCTTTCTGTACTAGCGAGATAGACCAGGGTTCCGCATAAGTCGCCGGGATGCATTTCCCGAGCGATGGCGCGGCTTGCGATGTTATTCTTACT